>ERZ808046.264-NODE-264-length-60932-cov-8.137770_pt1 | contig 60932 bp, 40 predicted proteins | sample MGYA00380196_ERZ808046 | MGnify/ENA primary metagenome ERZ808046 (study PRJEB31490, sample SAMN06133421) | mouse gut metagenome | isolation source: Z6_2 | host: mice | place: China: Chengdu | collected 2015-05 ... | reverse complement strand
GAGTCGCTGTACGGCGAGGCGGTTGTATTTCTGATCCAGGAAAAATCCGGTTTTCTGTCCGTCTTCCACATTCACCAGATAGCGGACGCCGTTTTCCATGATCTCCACCTTCGTATCAAAAGGTTCTCCGATAAAGCCCTTGAAACGTTCCATTCCTTCCTGTTCCCGGACTTTGGCGTCGCTGCGTTCATAGATCCCGCGGATCCGGATCCCGTCCTCGGCCAGTACGCGCTTCAGAATGTCCAGGATGGGAAGCTTCAGCCTGTCAATCCCAAGGGCAAGGGATTCTACCACCAGCACATCGGAAAATTTATCCACCACAAGCCCCGGGAGGAAATCTGCTTCCCCGAAGATCAGACGGCAGCATCCAGTGTCGCAGGCAGCTTTCCGGTAGTTCCAGGCGTCCCGTACCCGGCGTTCCAGAAAGGCTTCATCAATCATATGCTCTTTTCTGCGGGACATGAGCCGCACGCGGATCTTTGAATGCATGTTCAGGAACCCATATCCCATAAAATAGCCGTCAAAATCATGGACGGTTACCAGATCTCCGTTTTCAAAGGTTCCCATGATGCTTTCGATCTCATTGTCATAGATCCACATGCCGCCTGCCTTGATGGTGCGGCCCTCGCCTTTTTTCAGAGTGACTGTGGTATGATACATAAATATACTTCCTTTTCTGCTGTATTTGTATCAAGTGTATCTGCTTTTTTACAGGATGTCAAGGAAGGGACCGGCATCCTTCCATGGGTCTTTTGAGAACGTATGTTTGTGCTGACTGGACGTCGGAAGACATCTGAATGGTAACCTTTGGGAGACAGGGGCAGAACAGGAATGAGCGGTAAAGAGGTATAAGGCGTACAAAAACGGGTTATACTCCATAGAAAAGCAAAGGAGTGTAAGAAAATGGAAGAAAACAAAAATCTTGATTTTGAAAAGCTGGAGCCTCATGACAGGCTGAAATATGAGATCGCAGAAGAACTTGGACTTCTGGAGAAGGTACGAAAGGGCGGCTGGAAGGCGCTCTCTTCCCGGGAGACCGGACGGATCGGAGGGATGATCAGCAGGAGAAGAAAAGCGCTGGAGAAAAATCAGGGCTGACTGCAGGATTTTCTGCAGATCAGATGGGGGCAAAATGATCCACTTTCATGCTGCAGACGACAGCCTGTGCCTCGGTCCGAAGTCCGTGGTTTTCATTGACGGCATCCATGATCTGGTTGCGCAGTTCGTTGGGAACGATGATGATAACGATTTCCTTCTCGGTCTGAAGAGAGAGACCGTGATACTTTTCCAGGGCCTTCGCACCGCTGAAACGGGCGCGCAGGATGGTGCCGCCCCGGGCTCCCAGTGCTCTGGCGGTATCCAGCACGTTTTCTGTATAGCCCTGGTTAACGCTGACCAGAATCAGACTGTGTTTGTTTTCGGAGGACATATCTGTTTTTTCCTTTCCTGTTTCCTGCTGAAATGCTTTTTCCAGAATTGCATCGGTGATCCGGGAGGAGGTTTCCTTCCGGTTTTCGCCAAGAGGAATGCTGAAAGCAGCAGCAATCATATTGCTCATACCAGTCAGGGGCAGATCAAAAAAGATGCCTTTGGTATCCACGCTGCCCCGAAGTTCGTTGTTCATCCGATATACCAGCTGATGAATCAGGGACTCAGACGCAAAGCTGAAAAGGACGTCTTTGTCCCGGGATTCCAGACCCAGGATATCCATGATCTCGGAGGTGGCAGTGCCTCGTCCGATGGTCTGGTAATGAAAGGTTACTCCTTCCCGGTCGTATAGCCGGATCAGATCTTTGCCCCGGCGGCGTTCCACGATGGAGACCAGAAGCTTTGGGCGTTCGGTTTTTCTTTCCATAAATTAGGTATTCACCTGCTTTCCCTGTCAGTCATCAAAATATAATACGATATCTTCGAGCTGCTCGAACTGATTTTTTAAATATCGGCTTCTTGCATGTCTGCGCAGTTCGCCGGCAAGGCCAAGCGTCTGAATGGTGATCAGAGGTGTCATGGCAACCATGGCTACTACACCGAAAGCATCGGTCAGGATATTTCCTCCGGCTGCCTCACAGGCTCCCATGGCAAAAGGCAGAAGGAAGGCGGCAGTCATGGGGCCGCTGGCCACACCGCCGGAGTCGAAGGCGATGCCGGTATAGATCTTCGGAACAAAAAAAGTCAGAAGAAGCGAAAGCAGGTAGCCTGGAACCAGAAAATACAGAATCGGAATGCCGGTGAGAATACGGAGAATGGAAATTCCCACCGATACGGCAACACCCACCGACAGTCCGGCCTTCATGGAGCCGGCGGAGATGGAACCATTCGATACTTCTTCCACCTGCCTGGTCAGCACATGGACGGCAGGTTCTGCAGCTACGATAAAGTAGCCCATCAACATGCCGATGGGGATCAGCAGGTAATTGTTTTCCCTGCCTCCGATAACGGCGCCAAGAAATTGTCCAACGGGCAAAAAGCCTACATTCACCCCCGTTAAAAAAAGAACCAGCCCTGCGTAGGTGTAAATCAAACCTCCGGTAATCTTCAGAAGCTTTCTGCTGCGAAAACGTCCGGTGAAAAGCTGGAAGAGAAAAAGCATTCCTCCGATGGGCAAAAGGGCGGCTGCCACTTCTTTCAGATATTCCGGAAAGGCCACGACAAATTCCTGGGCTGCGTCAGCCGTGGTAGTGATCTGTGCGATCTGTGTCATCTCATAAGAAGCAGAATCAGGCTGATAGAAGATCCCAAGCGTCAGTACAGCCAGTACGGGACCAATACTGCAAAGAGCCACCAGTCCGAAGCTGTCTTCTCCGGAGTGCCGGTCGCTTCGAAGAGCAGATAGTCCCACGCCCAGAGACATGATAAAAGGAACCGTGACCGGACCAGTGGTTACCCCACCGGAATCAAACGAGACCGGAATAAACGAGGCAGGTGTGAAAGCGGCCAGCAGGAAGACCATGCCATAAAAAAGAAAAAGCAGAAGGCTTAAGGGAATGTTGAAAAACATACGGGCGATGGCGAGCATCATAAAGACGCCCACTCCTCCGGCTACAGACAGAACGATAACCATATTGGGAATGGCTGGAACCTGCTGTGCCAGCACCTGAAGATCCGGCTCGGCCATGGTGATGATGACTCCGAAAAGAAAACTGATCAGTACCGGGTATATGGCTTTTCTGGATTTGCTCATCTCGATACCCATGCCTTCTCCCAAAGGCGTCATGGCCAGATCTGCGCCCAGGGTAAAGATTCCCATGCCGAAGATCAGAAGCAGGGCACCGAACAGAAAAAGGACCAGCGTGCCTGCCGCCACAGGTGCAATGGTGATGCTTAAAACGAGTACAATGGCCGTGATGGGAAGGACGGAGGCCAGGGATTCAAAAATCTTTTCTTTCAGCTGCTTTCTCAATCTGTATTACCTTTCTGTTATGTAAACTAAAATAATCATAGGGGAATTTACGGTATTTGTCAATCATACAGGGGGTTAAGCTTTTGCTAAGCTTTGCGGCGCTGGTCGATCAGACAAAGGAGTTCCAAAGGGCGGGCAGCAGCATAATCTATGGAAGAAACAAAATCAGGAACAGGGGCGGGCGGATGAATGACCAGAAGATTGAGAATCAGCTGAACCTGGCATTGGAGGCAACGGAAGAGGAACGAAAGAAATCGGTAGTGTTGAATACCGGCTACAATCAGGAAGAGAAGACCTGGGATTTGATTGTAAAATACACGGGAGATCTTCAGAAACTTGCTTCAGAAAACATTCAGGTAACAAAACTGTTGAATGAATATGCGGTTTTGGTGGTGCCAGAATCACTGGTTGCGTGGCTGGCAGAAATTCCGGAGATTGAGTACATTGAGAAGCCTAAGCGACTATTTTTCGCGCGGGCAGAAGGAAAACGGGCTTCCTGCATGACTCCGGTCCAAAGACCGCCCTTAGGGTTGACCGGAAAAGGGGTGCTTGTGGCGGTGCTGGATTCCGGAGCAGACTACCGGCATCCGGAATTTCGAAATCCCGATGGTACCAGCAGAATCCGTGCTTTCTGGGATCAGAGCGCAAATGGAAATCCGCCGGCAGGGTATCATACCGGTGCAGAATATACGAAGGAGCAGCTGGATGCGGCATTGGAACAGGAAGATACGCTGCCGCTGAGCCAGGATATCAGCGGACATGGCACTGGTGTTCTGGCGATTGCTGCCGGCAATCGGGGAGTGGCTTATGAAAGCGAGATTCTTGTGGTGAAGCTTGGAAACCCAAGGGCAGACAGTTTTCCCCGGACCACAGAACTGATGCTGGGAATCAATTATGTGATAGAAAAGGCACTGGAATACCGAATGCCGGTGGCGATTAATATCAGCTTTGGCAATACCTATGGCTCCCATACGGGTGGAAGTCTTCTGGAAACTTACATTGATGATATCAGCAATCTGTGGAAGTCGGTCTTCTGCATCGGAAGCGGCAACGAGGGTGCTTCGGCCGGGCATGCGGAGGGAAAGCTGACGACCGGCATGGTCCAGAATGTGGAATTTTCCGTCGGTTCTTTTGAACCAACCCTAAGTGTGCAGATCTGGAAAAACTATGTGGACACGTTTGATATTTTTATTGTACATCCCAATGGCACGGTGCTGGGCCCTTTTTATGAACGTCCGGCTGTACAGAGATATCGGGCGGGGGAGACAGAGCTTCTGATCTACTATGGAGAGCCAAGTCCCTACAGTGTGGAACAGGAGATCTATGTGGATTTTCTTCCGGTGCGGGATTATATTGATTCCGGGGTATGGAATATACATCTGGTGCCCGGGAAGATCGTGGACGGCAGTTATCAGATGTGGTTTCCCAGCAGCGCATCCATCGGAAATGCCACCAGATTTCTTCGGCCAAAGGAGAGCAGTACGCTGACAATCCCCTCTACTGCTTCCAATGCCATTACAGTGGGGGCATACAACACATCCACAGATGCCTACGCAGATTTTTCCGGTCGGGGCGGGGAAGCGAACGGAGTGCAGAAGCCATCCCTGGTTGCGCCAGGCGTTAATATTGAGACTGCAGCTCCGGACGGCCGCTATATAAGACAGACTGGAACTTCCTTCGCCACTCCTTTTGTCACCGGCGCCGCGGCGCTGCTTATGCAATACGGCATCGTGGATGGGGAGGATCCCTTTTTGTATGGGGAGAAGGTAAAGGCATATCTGCAGAGAGGGGCGAGGGCGCTGCCGGGGATCATGGAATACCCGAATAATCAGGTGGGGTATGGGGCGCTGTGTGTCGAAAATAGTCTGCCGGGGTAGAAATGAGGGGGATTTTGGGATAAAGTGTATGCTATTTTATAGTATATAGTGTCGAATAAAGAGTTTATTATGCGTTGTATGAAAAAGATTAGAATGTTATACTTATTTTAATAGTTTGACGATATTTATAAAATTGTTGGTGTAAGTGGTTAGAATATCAACTGAAATAGAATTATTGGAATACGAAATTTTACAATATATTGTCGGCAGATTATGATGGTTTACTAATTTGAGAAAGATAGATGAAATTCTGCCACCGGTGGTGGCAGAATTGGAGAGGATGTACTATGAAGAATATTGTTACAACACAAGAATTTAGGAAGTTTGTTTCTGATATAATTCAAAAAATTAAAGATGCCCAGTATGAGTCTTTGAAATTTGTTAATTATAATTTGATTTGTTTATATTGGGACATAGGCAGAGAGATTTGTGTGAGGCAAAATGAATATGGCTGGGGTAAAGCTATTGTTGAAGAACTGTCAGCAGAATTGCAGGAAGAATTTTTTGGGAAATCTGGTTTTTCTGCAAGGAATTTATGGAGAATGAGAAATTTTTATATTACATTTCAGGATAACAAAGAAGTGCCACCTTTAGTGGCAGAAATAAGTTGGACAAAAATATATCTGATTTTAGAAAAATGCAAAAATAGCCAGGAAAGAGAATTTTATTTTAAGATGACACGAAAGTATGGTTGGACAAAAGAAGTGTTGGTACATAATATATCAATAAAATCTTACGAGAAATTTCTTTTAAATCAAACTAATTTTGAAAAACAGTTACCGGAAGAATATAGAAAGCAAGCAAAATTAGCAGTCAAAGATGAATATACATTTGACTTTATGGAATTGTCGGTGAAACATAGTGAACGTGAATTAGAACAAGAATTAATACAACATATTCAAAAATTTTTATCAGAAATGGGAGGTATGTTTGCATTTATTGGGAATCAATATAAAATAGTAGTTGGTGGCGATGAATTTTTTATAGATTTATTGTTATATCATCGTAAATTAAGATGCTTAGTGGCAATAGAATTGAAAATAGGTAAATTCGAACCATCTGATATGGGGCAATTACAGTTTTATTTGACAGCATTAAATGAACAGGAAAAACTCCCTGAGGAGAATGAATCTATTGGAATTATTATATGCCGAAGTAAGAATAGGACTGTAGTTGAATATGCATTAAAAAGTGCAACGGTGCCAATGGGAGTGGCAACTTATAAAATTAGCAATGAATTACCAATAAACATGCGTGAATTATTACCTGAGCCAGAAGAGATAGCAAGACGGTTAGATGAAATTGAAGGATAATAAGTAAAAAACTAACGAAAAATGGGAAGGGAAAATACTATGAAATATGAGATTGCAGTATGTACTAAAGAAGGAGATTCGACAACTTTTAAGGGTAATTTATTGGAAAAACTTGCCAGAGAAATTCTTGAAGTGCAACAATATAAAGTAACAGAGACTGTCCGGATTACCGGGATGGAAATAGATTTGCTTGACAGACATAAAATTAGTAATTCGACAATTTTTGTTGAATGCAAAGCATGGGACGGTACTTTGCCTGCAGATGTAATTACAAAATTATTAGGGAATGTAGTTATGAAAAATGCTGATGGAGGATGGCTTATTACAACAGGAGCATTATCAAAAGATGCAAAGGGGGCATAAGAAGAATGGGAAAGGCAGGATAATGCAAGAAGACAGATGCTTTCGTTCTATACTCCTGAAAGAATAATTGAGCTATTATTGGATACTAAACTAATCAGAAAATGTATTCTTTCAAATATAGATTTACAGGGCGAATATGAACAGGGTGAAACAGAATTATTATTTATAACAGATATTGGGAGGTATTGGATTGTTCCAGTAGCAATTAAAAATTCAGGCTTGATTACATCTGTGATGGTATTTGATGCTAATACAGGAGAACGCATTGTAGATACAAAAGTTATAGAAGAACTTAAGAGTAGAAAAAATAAGTATAGTAAATATGAATGGATTTTAGATAAGCAAAAAGATGATAAGGTAGCTAAAGAACTGCTAAATGAGTATAGAAGTGTTGTACCTGTCATTACAGGAGACGCATGGAATGATTATAGACCGGCAAGACCAGAAGATTTTGTGGGTAGAAAGCAAAGTATTAAAGAAATATTTAGCTTTTTTGAAGCTGTTATAGGTGGAAAAACGGATACACGATTATTTGCAATTAAAGCACCATCTGGAATGGGGAAGAGTTCCCTGATTTCTAAAGTATCAGCAATGGCCAATAGAGCAAAAAAGAATAGAAAATATTTTATATATTCTGTTGATGTAAGAACTGCAATGTCACAGCGATATGCGGAATTTGCTTTACGAGCATGCCTTAATAGTGCGCAAAAAGAGAATTTTATAAAATTAGATGATGATAGAAAAGATATAGAATTGAGTTCTATTGAGCAGATTTTTGAAGAGGGTTATATCTCGAAAATGTTGGATGATTTGAAAATAGAAGAAAAATGTATTGTTCTGATATTTGATCAATTTGAAGAGTTATTTTCGAAAAAAGAGTTGTGGGGACTTTTTGATTCTATTTGAAATTTGAGCAATATGATTGATGCAGAGAAGGAGAATTTTATTTTAGGGTTTGCGTGGAAGACGGATTCATTTGTTCCGCTTGATCATCCTGCATACGCCATGTGGTCTGATTTGAGGGACAGAAGAAAGGAATTTGGTATTTTACCATTTAGTGTAAGTGAAATTAGAAGCGCTATTAATGTTTTTGGTAATCAGTTAGGGAATCCAATCAATCCCGTTTTGAGAAATTATTTGGTAAATCAATGTCAAGGATATCCATGGCTTTTGAAGAAATTGTGTATTCATGTATTTGAATTAATTAGAGAGGGAAGTTCACAAGAAAATGTAATAGGAAGAAAATTAGAAATAACAGAATTATTTGATAAAGATATATCCGAATTAACAGGTGAGGAACATGCATGTTTGAAAGATATTGCAAAAGATACTCCGGCGGACTACAATCGTATACTTGATTTATATGGAAATAATGTCTTACAATTATTGATTAATAAGAGGATTGTGATACATCGCGGATCTAAACTTACACTTTATTGGGATATATTTAGGGATTATATTGTAAATGGAACGACACCAACTATTACGTTAGATTATATTCCACAATATATGTTTTCGACTATATGTAAAGTTATCATGGTGTTATTAGAAAAAGAAAATGTTTTATCTTATGATGAGTTATGCAATAGAGTTGGACTAACAAGTTCCACCATTGATAATGTTATGATTGATATGGTTATGTTTGGGTTGGCAAAACGGGAAAGCGAGAAAATATATCTGTTGGTTGATAGCTTAGATAGAAGTATAGAATTATTATGGGATTTTTTTAAACGTCATATTTTATATATCGAAAGCCAAAAAGAACTCAAAAATGGTTTTACATATTCAGATTTTAGAACGTTATTTGTTAAAACATATAATGATAAATTATTAAATGATAAAACGAGGAATACATACTCTAGTAAAATATTTGATTGGTTTATAAAATTAAACTTTTTTACGGAGAAGGACGGGGGTTATTTTATAAAAGCGCCAGAATTATCGAATATTAAATTCGATAGTGAAAGACGAAGAAGTCGAAGTAGGTATAGTGTATCAACAACAGGATTATTTTGGGGACAGACTTCACCAGAAAAAGTAGTTGAAGTTTGGGAGATGATTGAAAGTGGAAAAAATAATTATGTAGAATTGAAAAATAAAGGTTATAGAAATGCATTAGAAATATTAACAACCACTGTTAGTGTACAACGGAACAGTGATAAATTAGCCATTTTGAAGAGTTTAAATGAGGTTTTTAAGACTATAAATGAGAGTGATACAATTTGTTATGTTAAGGAACTGTTGGGCGAAAATGATAGCATAAAAAGTCTTGAAGTGGGCGAAAAATTGAATGATAAATTCCATAGAAATTGGTTAGAATCTTCTAAATTGAGGTATGGAAATGCATTATTAAAATGGAGTAAATTTCTTAACAAAAAATTTGGGGAGTGAATATATAAAAGTAGGAAATAATATATTGGGCGTTTTATAAATGGTTATGAGAAGTAGAAAAGATATTTGTATGGTTTTTGGTAATAAGGGTATTGGAAAAAGGAGCAAATTTTTAAAAGAACGAAAGAGGTATAAAGTACAGGGAATTTGAAGATAAAATAACTTGACATTAATTCACCGTCAATTTTGCCCCAACTTAGCATTAACGAACCACACGCCCCACGAAGTCATGCGGGTTCCAGCGATTTTCACGTGGGAAAAGTGAAAAAAGTTTGTGACATTAACTTGACATACGCGGGGTATGGGGCGCTGTGTGTGAGGGATAGTTTGCCGGTGTGAGTAAATGATTGATGTGAATGTATGAAAATTCATAGCATTTTTCGACAAAGCGAGATATAATTATTTTATGAATCGAAACTAAGTTTCTAACAGGAGACCAGCTGTGAAAAATTTTTGTGGATATTTATTTATATGACAGCCTTTCTAGTGGTGCGGGATATGTGGACAGTGTAGCAGAAGAAATAGAATGGCTATTAGATGAAGTCGATATGCTGTATTAGAACTTTTAAATTGGGGGAAAAGTGGTATTTTGGTGTCGGTTGTTTCAATTGAGGAGCAGATACGGGGAATTCAAAAGAAGATTGTAGTCTATCCGGCAATGTGGGTGGAACCTTTTGAAAAAGATGTGATATATGTCAGCTCCTAAAGGGTATGTATGAATGGGATGTCCGCAGGATATGGATTAAGAGAGTAGATTGTAATAATAGATTGTCAGAATAAGATTGGGTGATTTTATGGGCAAAAAGATATAGATCAGAAACAGTACAACGGATTTTCTCGTGTTTACCAAACAGAATGGGGAGGACGGCATTGAGGTCAGAGTTCATGATGAAGATGTATGGTTGACACAAAAGAGCATGGCGAGGCTTTTTGATTGCTCGACGGACAATATTGGTTTACATTTGAAAAATATTTTTTCCAGCGGAGAGTTAGAGTCAGAAGCAGTTACCAAGGAATCCTCGGCAACTGCTTCTGACGGCAAAAAATATAGGATGAAATTTTATAATCTTGACGCGATTATCTCAGTGGGCTATCGAATTAATTCCATTCGGGCAACCCAGTTCAGGCAGTGGGCAACAAAGGTATTAAAGACCTTTGCGATTCAGGGGTATGTGTTGGATAAAAAACGGCTTGAAAATGGGCAGATATTTGATGAGGAAAATTTTGACGATTATATCTGTATAACTGATATTGCAAAAGCCAAAGTTGGCGAGTCCAGAGGAGCAGATGTTGTAAAAAACTGGATGCGAAATAGAGGAACATTGGAATTTTTGGGTACATACATTTGTACTAAGTGTTTCGGAATGGATTGAAAAGACAGAAGCGATAGGATTATTTGTGAAACGTGGAAAATATGGAGGAACGTATACACATAAGGATATTGCATTTGAATTTGCTTCGGCGATCAGCCCTGTTTTTAAGCTATATTTGATCAAAGAATTTCAAAGGCTGAAAGAAGCGGAGAATGATGCAGAGAAAATGGAATGGGATGCAAAAAGATTTTTGTCCAAAAATAATTATTTGATTCAAACAGATGCGGTAAAAAATTATTTGATCCCATCAGGAAATTATAAAGAAAACTTAGAGTGGTTGGCATATGCAGAGGAAGCAGATGTTTTGAATGTTGCATTATTCGGATTTACCGCGAAAGCATGGTGGGATGAAAATCCTGAATTGGCAAAAAAGAATAATGTAAGAGACTTCGCGTCAATTAACGAACTTACAGTTTTATCCAACCTGGAAATCCACAATGCGCAAATGATCCGTGAGGGCAGAAATAAGACAGAAAGATTTCAGATTTTGCAAGAGATTGCAGAGTATCAGTTGAATGTTCTTAAAGCAGCGGAACAGATAAAATTGATTGAAGAACAAACATAAAAAATGTACGTGATATAATGAGGTAATTAAAATATCCATTAAATAAATATTGACACTGGAAAAGTTATGAGTTAATATAGATTCATATTTTAAAGAAAAGGTAGATATGCTATATGTTGGTGGTATCTGTAATGACAAAGAACAACTAAATTTAATAAAGAGGGTAAGCACTGCGAGTGGTAAGCACTAGGGATAGTGTTTTATTTGTGATACCCTTTTCAGCATTATTGAATGCTGGTTGTTTCTGCCTTACAGAATACTGCATACACGGGGAATGATTGTCTTGTTTTGATGAATGAGAAAAAGGGAAAGTATGACGGTAGAGGTCATGCTTTTTTGTTTTAGACCAACTATGAAATGGAGTGCAAGTTTTAAGACATTGCGGGTATCCTTTCATGGAAAGCCTTGTTTTACTACGTCAATTTGAGACATATGGATTCGTGGTTTCAGTCTATTTAGGATAGGCAGAAACCACGTTTTTTTGTGTCTTGAACGAAAATATATTTCATTTGGAGGATTTAAACATGAAAATGATACGGACAGAAAATATAACGAAAAAGTATAAACGGTATAAGAAGCAGGAGGGAGTGATAGGAAGCATTAAGGGTCTATTCCATAGAGAATATGAAGAAAAAATTGCGGTAGATGCCTTTAACATGGATGTGGATGAGGGTGAGTTTATAGGATTGATTGGACCGAATGGAGCGGGTAAAACTACCTTAGTGAAGATGCTGACTGGTATTATTGCGCCAACATGCGGCGAAATTCAGGTCATGGGATTTTATCCGAATAAGCTGGAGAAGGCATTTAAGCGTCAATATGCGGTAGTTATGGGACAGAAGAGTCAGTTGTTTTTTGAGCTGACAGCGGAGGATACGCTGAGACTGTTTAAAGAAATATATCGGATTCCGGAAGACGAGTACAGGAAAAATAAGAACTTTTTTGTGGAGCTGTTTCAGGTGCAGGAGCTTATGGATGTACAGGTAAGGACATTATCATTAGGAGAAAGGATGAAAATGGAATTGATTGTTGCATTGCTTCATAATCCCAAAATACTGTTTTTAGACGAGCCGACAATTGGACTGGATGCTGTGGCAAGTAAACAGATTCGGACTTTCCTGAAAAATATAAATGAATCGAGAGGGACGACCATCCTGCTGACTTCACATTATATGGAGGATATTAAGGCATTATGCAAACGTTCTATTGTAGTAAATTACGGCAGAAAAATATATGACGGCGATACGGATATGTTATTTGAACAATACCAGAAGAGCAGGAAAATGACGATATACTTTGAGCACAGCGTAGAGCCTGATGTCCCGGAACACTGCAGGATATTAGAAAAAACAAATGACAAACTGGTGCTTGAAATACCAAAACAAAATACAGAAAAAGTTCTGGAATCGTATATAGGTCATTATCCGATCCGGGATATTGGAATTGAGGAAGAAGAAATAGGCTCTGTAGTAGAGCGTATCTATAAGGGGGTGTAAAACGTGAAGAAATATTTGGAAATTGCCAGGGCATATATGAAAGCGCAGTTGATCTGGAGAGCAGATGTATTTGTTGATGTGATTCTGTCAGTGGCTAAGATATTGTTTGCATGGATCTTATGGAGTATTTTGTTTGAAGGAAAAGAGCAGATAGCAGGATTAGAATTTCACACCATGATTTCCTACTATATCATAAGTTCCTATCTATTCCAGATGGAAAAGTCTGCTGAGATCAGCCAGCAGATGACGGGGATGTTAAGAAACGGCACTTTTTCAAAATATATGGTGATACCGGTACAGACACAGGGCTATTTTGTGGCGATGGAGGCCGGGAAGCTTGCATTTTCTTCAGGCATTGGCTTTTTAGCAACTGTTCTGTGGTTTTGTTTGTTCAGGATTTCTATTGTACATACAGTCAATTTGAAGATATTGCTATGCGGAATTATCATGGTTATTTTAGGTCTGCTGTTTATGGCTTTGCTCAATTATTTCCTTGGGATTTTAACTTTAAAATTTGAGGAGATCAGTACCTTTCTCATGATAAAGGATAATTTATCAGCAGTTGTGACAGGAGCGGTGATTCCCCTTGCACTTTTGCCGGAATGGATGATAGCCGGCATGAGATTTCTGCCGTTCTATTATGTTACATATCTCCCAAGTATGCTGTTTATAGGAAAATGTGAGGATGAAGCAGTGACGGGCTTATTTGTTTTAAGTATATGGTGCATTTTCTTTATTGTTTTAAATCAAGTAACTTATGAACATTATCGAATGAAATATGACGGAGCAGGAATATGAAAGATAATTTTAAATTTTTAATAGAATTAATGAAATTAAGGCTATCCCATATCATGACATTCCGGTTGGGATTCTTTGGACCGTTTTTTATTGACACCAGTTATTTTCTGGTCCAGCTTTTTGCCTTTGAGGCAATTTACGGGCATGTGGATAAAATACGTGGATGGGGGCATGGAGAAATTCTTGTTTTTGTAGGAACATTTTCCCTGATCAATGCCCTTAACATGATAATTTACTTTTTTGGAGTGATCTCCATACCTGAAAAAATACAAACAGGTGAACTGGATTTGTATCTGACCAAACCGGTAAATCCGCTGTTAAGGATTACTTTTGAAAAAATAAATCCAGGTTCCATACCGCTATTGGCTTTCAGTGCATGTATTATTGCGTATGGGGTGAAAGAAATAGACATGGGTTTTTCATGGTCTAATATTATTAAATATCTGTTTCTGGTTTTTATGATGACGATACTGTACTATGATATGGAACTCTTGATACGATGCTTTGCTTTTTTTGTTTTCTCTGTAAACAATTTAACGAAAATTGAGGAGACAGCGATTGGCTTGTGTTTGAAAATACCAGGGATTGCTTTTTATGGAATTTATAAGTTTATTTTTTATTGTGTATTGCCATATGGAATCATTGCAACGTTGCCGACACAGGCATTTATAGGGGCACTGTCAGTAAAGGGGCTGCTTTTTGGAGCAGCAATTGTGTGTATTTTTACTTTTTTTGCATTATCATTTTGGTCATATGGAGTACACAGATATGAAAGTGCAAGCAGTTAATTATTTTTTGTAATAGGAGTGTTAAAATGGTTCAAACAGATAAAATATTGGAATTTGATAAGGTAAAAGAGAAGTGGATGGAACTGGCGCTTACAGAGTGGGCAAAAGAAAAGATTAAGGACACCGTTCCCATCATGTCAGAGAATGAATTGCTGGCAGGGCAAAGGGAGACAAGTGAAGCCAGAGAACTATTGGAGAAAAGCGGAAATCCGCCGTTGGTTTCTTTAAGTGGGATTAGAGAATGCATCCAAACGGCTGCGAAAGGAGACGGTTTATCCATTTCACAGCTTGAAGATATGGAAAAATCCCTTGTTGCTGTAATGCGGTTAAAGAATTATCTAAGCCGTTGTAAACAATGGGAAATATCGCTGGCATATTATGATGAGAATCTGGAGTGTCTGGAGCATCTAAAAGAAACCATTGGTATGCAGATTAGAAATGGCAGGATAGATGATAATGCTTCCAAAGATTTAAAATCCTTTCGGGATGAAATTGAACGAAATGAAAGATGCATGCGGGAGAAAGTGGATGCAGTTATGCGGGCGAATAAGGAAAGCCTGTCTGATCATTTCAGTACTCTGAGAAATGGGCATATTTGTATTCCTGTTAAAAAAGAATATAAATATAAAATAAAAGGTAATGTGATTGATAAATCCTCAACGGGAAGTACCTTATTTATCGAACCAGGTTCTGTGGGAAAATATTATGAGACATTGCAGCTTCTGCGGATATATGAAGATAATGAAGAATATAGGATACTCTATTCTCTTTCTGCGATGGTGGCCGATTATGAGGAGATTTTGGAACAAAATATCAGTATGATAGAAAAACTGGATTTTATTTTTTCAAAAGGAAAACTGAGTTTAGCATATGATGGTACAGAACCAAAGATTAATACGCAGCGATATATCCGAATAGAAGATGGCCGGCATCCCCTTATGGCTTTGTCAGAGTGCGTGCCGCTGCAGTTTGAGATAGGGAAGAGTTTTGATGGCGTAGTTATTACAGGGCCTAATACGGGCGGTAAAACAGTTACCATTAAGACAGTTGCATTAAATTGTATGATGGCACAATGCGGTTTACACGTGGCATGTAAAAAAGCGGAAATTTGTATGAACAGTAATTTTCTGTGTGATATAGGTGACGGGCAAAATATATCAGAGAATCTTTCTACATTTTCAGCACATATTGTGAATGTATTAGAAATATTGAAAAAAGTTAACAGAGACAGCCTTGTAGTTATGGATGAGCTTGGTTCCGGCACAGACCCAACAGAAGGCATGGGAATTGCCATTGCCATATTGGAAGAATTACAAAAGAGTGGAGGATTATTTCTTGTTACGACACATTATCCAGAGGTAAAACAATATGCAGATAAAAAAGCCAGGATTGTGAATGCGAAGATGACCTTTGATAAGGAAAGTCTGAAACCTCTTTATCAATTAGTGATTGGAGAAGCTGGGGAAAGCTGTGCTTTCTACATAGCCGGGAAAATGGGAATGCCGGAAGAGATGTTAAAAACGGCAATGAAGGCGGCTTACAAAAAAGAGGAAATATCGGAAAATTTGAAACAAGTGGTTTCTAAAAATCATTTAGAAAAGAGGAGGGTATCTGGGATTCAAAAAAGGAAAAGAAGGAATGAGGCAGCACAAAAAGCTCTGGAATTTCAACTGGGAGACAGTGTACTTGTATATCCAGATAAAAAGATTGGCATTATCTGCAAGACAGCCAATGAAAAAGGAGTTTTGAGAGTACAGATGGCGGATAAAAAAATATGGGTTAACCAAAAAAGAATTAAACTCCATGTGGCTGCGGAGAAATTATATCCTGATGATTATGATTTTTCTATTATTTTTGACAGCGTAAAAAATAGAAAGCTGCGGCACCAAATGGACAGAGGAAAGATGATAGAAGAACAAATTACGATGGATGAATAAATAACTCAAACTTTGCATTTGAATAAGCGCAGATGCACCTGGTGAGCAGGCGAAATCTATGCGCGAAGTTTGAGTGAATCATATAAACATTGGTTGCTATATTTGCAAATGAGGCCGAAATGGATTCGGATAAATTTCAAATATTACATTTGTTATCTAAAAGTCCAGGACAGGTATGAATATATGAAGCGTGATTGTGTACATTAGATTATGGGAAATCGTAAGGGGAGAGGTATAAATCCTGCCCCCCCGGCTATGCCGGGGACAGACCGTCAAAAAATCCGATGTTTGGTGAAACATCGGATTTTTTGATGTGATATATTAAAGAAATCTTATCCGTCAATAGAGCGACAGAGGATCAGGGAGTTCTGGAACAACAAAATCTTTAGATAATTTATGAACTGCCTGCGTTTTGCAGGCTTTTGGACACAGGATGGTCTTGAGGACCATATAGGCAATTACAGAACATGGATAATTCGAAGGAGGCGCTCCTTGTTCTCCACATCGAGCCGGTTAAGCGCCCGTGCTATTTCGTTGTCCAGTGCCAGAGATTTATTTTCGTACTGGCTGGACAATAGGAAGTCCACACTGGTATCCAGAGAATTGGCGATGGCCAGCAGGGCATTCAGAGAAAGCTTGGTATAATTGTTTTCGATGTTGGAAATATGGGACGTGTTGCAGCCAATCAGCTCCGCAAGATTGTCCTGTGTCAGACCTTTGGTTTGACGGAGTTTTTTTATGTTATAGCCAAGCTGTGCATAATCAATTTTCTGTTGCAAACAGGACACCTCTCTTTTCTGAAAAATAGCTGTAGCCAGGAAGGTATGGCACAGTTGCAAAATGCTTTGTTCCTCATTGTAATATGTTTTTTGACAGGATAAAATTATTTATATAAGTAAAAAATACTTATGTAAACAAATGGTAAAATCCGGGAGCGTGCAATAGAATGATCGTTTTCAGAAGCCGTGCGGAAAGGCAAATGGCCTGAATGTACAACACAACCTGGCAATGGTTCCTGTTCACAGGTACCCTGTGAACGTAACCGCATATGCCCATTGGAAATCGCCTTCGGCGATGGGGCATATGCTTTGACTCCATAACGGTACTGGCCCATGACGAATCAGCGGAGTGATTCGCCATGGTGAATAGTAGCTGGCGATGTCTTTTTCCGTGAAAATCGCTTCTTTAAGTATTGTAATATGATTTTCTGTATGATAATATATGTCTATATAAGTATAAAATACCTATATAAATAATTTTTAGAGGCCTATCTGTACCTAATTAAAACAATCTGCCCCATCAGCACGTGCTGTGAAAAGGCAGCAGGCCGCAGGAGGAAGTTCTATGAATGTAGAAAAAAAGAAGGGGATCGTTATTTTGTCCGGCATCGCCGCACTGGTCATGTTTGCAGTCTGTGGTTTGGCATTTTTGAATTTCAGGACAACCTTGTTTGTTACACTGCAGGTTTGCCATGCGGAACATGTTTCCAAAGATGACTATCTTGAATTTCGTCTGTTCGAGGGCAGCGAGACAAGAAAATCGTTCAAAGAGGAGCTGGAGACTACGATCCGCAAGGATATTGCACTGGAAAAATGGCTGACCGAAGAACCCCTGGTGCGGGACATGCTGAAAAGCGATGAAAGTATCCAAAAAGGGGTCACCTCGCTTCTGACCTTTGCCGGGGACTGCGAAGACCGAACCTATGAAGGACTGACAGAAGCATCCCGTCAGATTTCGTTTGCCGGGACATTTGAGGAACTTTGCAGGGAGCATTCCTTTGATACCGGTGAGATGGCGTCGTATCTGGCAGCGCTGTATGCGGAGGATGTCTTTTACCTGCAGGATACGGCATCGGGTGTGGACCAGGCCATGGAGGTATTGGAGGGTTTAAAGGATGCGGATCTTAAATCAGATGAGAAAGTTTACAAGTTGAATTTGACTACATATGATCCCCGGGAACTGTGTGCAGAACCGGATGGGTATGAATCTGCCTATATGGAAGCCTGCCGCGAAAAACTTGGCACGGATTCTGAATATGAATATGTTGTCAGAAAAACGCTGACCGCATCAGGAGATGATTCTTTTTGCGTGACAGTAGTGGCCGCCGCAAATACAGAGACATATAAAATTCTCGGATTGGATGTTTCTGTTCCATATGGGACAGAAGACTACATTCCGGGATTTTCGCTGAATATTGACGGCTCCTCTTCCATAGATACGGATGGGGTCTTAGAAACCATAAGACTTGATTCGGCTGCGCTTCGGGAGGCAACGGATCCGTATGCAGCACTGTTTGACAGCCTGTTTGATCCATTGACGGATGATGCGGCGCTTAAGGAATTGTATCATTTTTTCTATGCAGATAAAGAGCCGGCTGAAGGCGAAGCAGATCCGGAAATGGATACAGAGAATCCTTCGGCAGAAGATGCAGGCAGTGATGACAGCGGGACTCAGGAAAACGAATCGGAAGAAGGACAGATACCAGAGGATCGTTCCGAAGAAACTGCAGCATATGATGATCTGAGTTTGGTACAGCAGATAAATGCACTGGAAGAAAAGATAGAGAACGAATATCCGGTAGAACAGGACTGGGGTCTTTTGAATATTTTCAGTATGTATGAATACAGTGTGAAAATGCTTTGTTCAACTTATGTTGACTACCAGTATCTTATCGAAAATTTTGACGAACTGTTTGCAGAGGCGCAGGATAAGGAAACCATGCAGGAAGAACTTTCGGCTAATAAAGCGCGTTTTGAGACGCTGAGAGACTTTATCAGAGACAGCGGAGATCTTGCGTTTGCAGAAGTCTCAAACATCCAAGAATGGAAGCTGAGTGAAGAAGAGTTTCAGGCCCAGTATGGTGACTATCTGCATAAATGGTATCCCGATGCAGAGCTGCCAAAGTTTCTCTATGTTGCAGACGTGAGGTATTCATCTCCGGTTTCCGAAGGAAAAGAAACTTTTTACAGTCTGCAGTTTACCGTTGCGGTTACGGATTCCGGTATGAGAATCATCGGCGTCAGTACGGAATTTAACGAAGCACTGGAAGGAACTTTGGATACTTACACAAACAATAATCTGTGGCAGGAACCCAACTATATTCTCATGAAGAGTCTGGCAGAGGAATCTGTGAACAGGGAGGATTATACGTCAGAAGAAGACTATGATCTGGCGGTTGCCCAATGGCTGTATGCTCATTACCCGGAATATTATAATAATCCGAATGGACAGCAGACAGCGTCTACCCACAGTTATACGGCAAGCGGATATAACAACGGAGAGCTGGGGAGCATGTGGAACAATATCAAAGAAGGCATATCAAACGGCGCAAACGACATTTTGGACTGGGTTACCCATGCGGATGAGAGGGTGGGGGAATGGGAGCTGGATATGATGGGTTATCTGGATACGATCTGGTCTGATATGGAGCATGGAAACTATGGAGCTGTGCCGTATTTTATCACCTATGGAACAGATACAGCCATAGAGATTGGAAACGAAATAAAGGAAGCAGCTACAGATGCCTGGAATGATGTAAAAGACTGGTTTGGAGGTTTTGGAAGGTAATGGAAGAAAGACAAAAAATGTGCATTTATTACGAATCAAGTACCAGATGGAGTTTTGAATATTATTGTAAAAGTCCCGGGAATTCGTATCCCAGCGACGCCAGACAAAAAGGAAAGGACTGTTTCAGAAACCTGTGTTGCCGTGCGGATGATCATGGCTGGCAGTGTAAGTGTGAGAGGTTTATCGAACCAGTAAGTACGGTGTCTGATCAGCTGACGGCAGAAGATGAAACAACCGAAGGCGGGAATGTACATACGGCCGGGAGCGGTAAGTCGAACCAGAGACGGGCGTCGGGCCGGCTGACCTACCTTTCTCAAATGAAAACAGGCAATCGGCAGCCTGGTGGATCGTCTGCAAATGCACCACAATGCACATCGCCCGGGCAGGATCAGAAAGACTCTGGTTTCGCAGACAGCATATTAAAAGCGGGCGCCAAAGTAGCCATTGATATGGGAAAGGCGGCTCTGGATCCTATGGGTTCGACCACAGATATTGTGGCGGATGCAGCGAAACGATTCATAGATGAATTATAAAACAGCGAAAGGCTCAAAGGCACCCAGATCCATGAAGGGCAAAGTGAAACGGAGCCAGGAATGGATCTGCAAAGGGTGTGCCGTGAGGCTGAAGCGGAACGAATAAAAACAGCGAAAGGCTCAAAGGCACACAGATCCATGAAGGGCAAAGTGAAACGGAGCCAGGAATGGATCTGCAAAGGGTGTGCCGTGAGGCTGAAGCGGAACTATAAATAGGAGGAAACACAGAAAAGATGAACGAAAGTTTGGATATTATGTCATGCAGTGCCGTGGAGGAATATGAAAATTTTTTGCTTTCCTTGAAAGTTGAGATGGATGGACTGGTGGAGGAGACGAGTAAAGTGGCCAGGTTTCTGGACGGACACGATGTGAACCGCTTTACAACAAAGCTGGGAGGTTTTTTGGAAACGATCGCGCAGAATGCCATACAGAGTTCCCAACATATCGGCAGAGATATTGTGGAAGTTTTTTTAAACATATTGGATATAAAGAACGAAGCCGTGGGAAGCAGTACCCAGGATGCTTACATTCAGCAGCTCAGGAGCGCTGCCCGGCAGCTGGAAGAAGTTCAAAATTTCAGAGACTGTGAACTGATGGCCGGAGGCAAGGCCTTTAACAGTGAAGAACAGGAAGAATTTTTGACGCTTCATATGGTAGCACTGATCGACTGCTGGGAAGACCGCATTTTGGAATTGAAACGTAAGGCAGAGGCACTGCAGGACAACATAGAGCAGGATGAAATGAGTGAAACGTTTATGCAGATTACTGCAGCGCTGGAACAGATGGTATATCACATAGCAGAGTCCGCCAATGAAGCCGGTTATCATCTTCTGAATATTCAAAACAGTTATGAAGAGAGAAAACAGCGGTTTACCCAGAGTGCCCAGGATGGAAGCAACAGCGTGCAAAATGCCATGAGCAGAATACTGGGAGATGCATTGGATGATCTGACAGATATTGTGTTTTGAGGTGGTTATGGTGAGGGAAAAGGAAATCAGCGTATATGAATATTTTAATGAAGGCGTGGATGCAATTCTAAAGGAGTTTTGGATTTGTGAAGAAGAACTGAGAAAGTTAAAAGCGGCCGATCAGGTTTGGGCAGATCAGGAAGAAAAGCTGGAAGAAACGTATGAAGAAAAAGTGGTCACTGTTCAGAAGGAGATGCGTCAACGGGAGGAGGAAGGGAATAAAAGAATAGCGGATTATCGGAACAAAAGAGAAGCGGTTGCGGCAAAGATCCAAGAGAAACAAATGAGAATCAAATTCCTGAATACAGAAGAATTACCGCTGAAAGCCGGACGACTGGACAAAAGTCAGGAAGAAAACTGGTACCGAAACTACCAAAAACTTCTTCTGAGCTATAAGGAAGGAGACGATGAAGCCAGAAAACAGAATCTGTTGTTTCAGCCGCTGGAACCGGTGCTGGCGCAGGAACAGGAGATTTTATTCAGGCAGGCTGACAGCGAGAGAAACATTGCTGTGAAAAGAGAAGAGATGGAGGTAAATGCCTCTCTTAAGGCGCTGGAGCAGATCAGGGAAATATTTACGGAAACCGAACAGGAAAATATGCTGAAGGCCTTAAACGAAGCCCTGGAACATCTGGAGCACCCGGGTGATCCAAAGGAGGCAGCCAGAAAATACGCCCAGGCCAAACTTCAGATAAAGATCGGAGGGATACCGCTGAATATTCTGAAATCTGTCGGGAGGGGTCTTTTCTGCTTTCCGATGGTTTTGGTGCGGATGTTTTTTGAGAAAGGCCGTCTGCCCAAAGGATTGGAGAAAGTGGTCCATGCATTTCACCTGCCTCAGAATAACCAAGAACCAGATCCGCAGAAAGTGCAGAAAATCAACTGGGTGCTGGATGGAATCAGTATTCTTTTGAATCTCGTATTGATCTGTGTACTGACTGCAGATTCTTTGGGAATCTGGCTTGCTTTTATGGCGTTGCTGCCAAATGTTATGCCAATAGGATTTTTGGCGGGTGCAGGAAGGGGTTTTTGGAAGGACAGGAAGATTACTTCTGCAGTGTTCGGGGGGCTGGCGGGTATCATTTTGAGTCTTCTGCTGTGCATCCTGCTGTTTGTCTATCCGGTATTTATGATGTGGATGCTGGGAAATATAGGGATCTTCTGCCTGTGGCTGGCTGCAAGTGTTGCTCTGTATGGAGTGGAAGATATCTATCAGCTGGTCAATCATCAGGGGATAGAAGAGGATTATGTCAGACTGATGGAAGAAGGAAAAGTACAGCATGCTGCTGAGCTCGCTCACTGTGGAGAATTGGTGTCTGCTTATAAGGCGGCGCTTCCTCAGGCGGTGGAGTCGGAAAAGGAATCTATCAAGGAGATGGAACAGGAGCTTAGGCAGAATGGACAAGAGCTTAAGATGGTCCGGCAGGAGCTGGAAAAGAAAGAGGCCGGGCTATGGGAGGTTTATAAAGATCTGACCATTGAGGAGGCCCAGCTGGACTGGCAAAAAAGCTGCCGGGATCTGGAAGAACTGCAAAAGGAAGTAGGGTTTATGGAGGCGGAAGTCCGGCAGATCGAAAATGCGCTGGACAAAGAAGAACAAACGCTTGCAGATGAGCGCAGGAAACGGAATCAGGAGCTGGACAACCTGAAAGAGAAGAAAGAGCGGGAATGGAAAACTGCCCGGCAGGCATGGGAGGATGACACAAAGAGGACGAAAAAAAGGTATGAAAGCCATCTGGATTTCCTATGCAAACAGATGCGAAAAGATGGGCTTCGAGATTTGACGTGGAACAAAGAGAATGGGGCAAAAGGATTTGACTATCGAAAAGCCTGGACAAGGATGTATTATTTGGCGACCAGCGTAGTGGGAATGATGCCTTACATCGCATGGTATCAAGAAGAACTGCAGGCAGGACAGGAAGTGCTGAGTGACATGATCGCCGAAGCGGCAGGGATCCCGTCGGAATATGCCAACATGGTGCCCTCCCGTCTGATCACAGGAATTCAGCATTGTCCGATAGCACCGGAGATGCAGGAGGCGGTAGAGAGGGTCATGGTGGACTGGCAGAATGAGATACGCAGAGCAGATGGTGATGCTACGGAAGAACAAAGAGAAGATTATGCCATAAAATCCAGCCTGCCTGTAGACGGATTCTATAAACTGTGTTTGAACCAGGTGGATCGATCCTGGCAGGAGGGCGATCTGTATCCCACGATTTTTGTATATGATTTTGGAAATCTGGACGAAAACGATGAGAAACGCCAGGACCTGAGAGATTTCGCGCTGCAGACTCTCTGTGCGCCGCTGCTGCAGTGCTGGAAGATAGACAGCTCTAAATTCCACATTGACGTGATGCTCACCGATCACAGAGACGATTTTGAAAAGTCCAAAGCCTGGACGAAACTTTACGGTGAGGCAGGCAGAATCTATCAGGGATCTGATATTGCCAAAGAACTGGAGCGCATTTATCAGACGGGAAGAAGAACCAGAGAACTGGTGGGGAATGAGGGCTATTTTGCGAAAGTAAAAGCCATGGCACAAAACGGTGAGTCCTTTGAAGAATTTGTCAGGATCGTCATATTCACCAATATGAACTATGGTGTGCTTTCCGGTATGAAAGATGAGATCAACAATGTGCTGGATATCACGAAACCGGACGGAGGCAGAAGCAGAAGCGGCATATGCCCCTATTTCTTTATGGACCTGAACCATCTGCAGGAAGGGAAACGGTCGGCCCAGGTATGTCTTGATCTTGTGAAAAACTTCAGGGGAAATATCTATAAACTGACGGAAAAGGAAAATGCAGGAGAGTTTGAAACGGCGTTTTATGACTGGAAGGTGGTTGAAAAAGAAAGCTTGCAGGAAGTGTTGAGCAAACTGGCAGATTAAGCCATCAGAAAGGTACTAAAAGACCAAAAATTTTGAGGCTGACGGAGGAAAGAGTAAGTGGACAGCTTAATTGCGCTGCAGCAGCAGAATAAGGCAGAAAATGCCAGGAAGAATATTTTCACTTTTCAAAAATACAAGAACCGGCTAACAAACGATGTCAGTGAGGAGAGCAGCAAGAAAGAATACGAGCGAAAGTACAGCATTGGTTTGACGTTTCGAAAAGACCTGGAGGATGGAAACGGGGACACAAAAATACGGGTATGTCCGGAACTGTCCGTTGTATGGGAGCGTATCAAGAGAGAAAAACAGGTGAACGAGGCCCGGAAGATGGCGGAGCAGCTTTTGCAGGAGGACAGCATATGTCAGACCGTTGATATAAGCAAACTCCCCAATATGGATAGGAGTAAGATCTGGTTTGCCACCACGGAGAACGGCATTGATATCAGGCCGGGGGTGCTGTCCGGGGGAAACGAGCCGAAGGCTGTCCGGCTGGGGGATGACTGCGTTCATGCATTGATGGCGGGACGAACCGGCTCCGGTAAATCCAACGCCCTCCATGTCATCATTACCAGTCTGATGTACGAATATGCGCCCTGGGAGCTGCATATCAATCTGGCGGATTTTAAGATCGTAGAGTTGTCAAAGTATGGGAATGTTCATTATGAGGAAGGAGATCAGAGCTATTTTGCGGCAGCGCCCCATGTGGAGAAGATCGCTGCCACAGACAGTATGGAATATGTATTGTCGGTTATGTACGATATGTATGAGAAGATGGATACCCGGCAGAAAGTGTTTGCGGCATTGGGATTTCAGAAGCTCTCGCAGTTTCGTGAGCATTACGGAGTGGCTTTGGCCAGAGAGATTCTAATTGTGGATGAATTCCAGCAGATGTACGAACTGGCTACGCCAAAGCAGGCGGACAAGATCAATCAGCTGATCAAGATGATCACCAAGCTGGGGCGTGCCACCGGATATCATCTGCTGTTTGCTTCCCAGAGCATGTCGGGCACTGTCCGGGCGGATGTGCTGTCCAATTTTAAGCTTCGTCTGTGTCTTCCGGCGGATGAAAGCGTGTCCACCATGGTCCTGGGGAATCGGGCGGCAGCAGAGCTGACAGGGAATGAGAGCAAGGGATATCTGATCGCTAACGGAGAAGGCGGATCAGAAAATTATAATCTGAAATACAAAGTTCCCCTGATCAAAGAAAATGAAAAAGACGGGACCGGAGATCTGGTGGATGCACTGCGGGAAAATGCGATTCTGGCAAGAAAGCTGGGTTATCAGAAGAATCTGGACTTCTATCGGGAGGAGGCCGTTCGTCCCCTGTGGAGAGAAGAAAACGGGAACAACTCTTCCCTGGAAGGAGATTTGGAACGTTTTTACCATAATACCAGGGACACGGTAGAATATGAAAAGTCGGTGGAGGATTATCTGCTGTTGGGAGACTCCTGCGTCTATACCAGGACCAACGGAAAAAACACCTCTTTGGAATACATTCCACTGCTCATTGGAGACCGGAAAAATATTCTGTGCATGGGGGACAGCATCTACCAGAGGGCTTATATGATCGAACTTCTGGCGCTTCAGTATGCCAGGAGGAAAGAACAAAACAGCAATTATATCGTACATGGAGATTCTGCTGTGCGCGGCTTACTGAAGCTTCCCGGTTTCCAGGTGGAAAAAGAGCTTGGACCAAAAGACATTACCAGAATTATCCAGGGCAACTATAAGGTGAGAAGCATGATCCAGCAGTTTTCCCTGTTGAAAAAAGAGGAGCGGGTTTTAAAGAATCTGCCGGAAAGCAGCCGGGACATTGTCTGGAGGTACTATCAGAGCGGACTTGGAGCGGATGGGGAGTTTTGTTTTAAAAAATTACGTTCCATCACGTTTTGGATTAACGGCTATCATATGCTGGGGGATCTGATGCAGGAATGGGGACAGCGGGGAAACCCTTCGATGGAAGAGATTCTCAAAAACGGCACCAATGTGGGCATGCGTTTTATTTTGTTTGGGACGAAGGCGGCAGATCTGCCCTCTGCTGTTACCAGGGGATTTGAGTATCGGTTTCTTATGAGCAACGACGAGAGCAACTATACCAAATCCGGCATGCAGTATCCAAAGGAATACAAGGAAGATATCCTTCGGGTCAGGGTCATGAATGAAGCTTTGAACCGGCAGAAGCCGGGACTGTATATTTTGCCCCAGGATGAGAAACTTGTAAAAATGTTTGCGGTGGATATAGAGAAGCATGACAATCGTGACAGGGAGTTCTTTAAGAATATTTCATAAATGATACGTAAAGATGCTAAAAAATCCGCATCGAAAAATATTCGTAGACAGTTATTCGGTATGATAAACAGACGAGGAGGAGCAAGGAATGAAAGTTGGAAACACAAAGGTAACGATCAATTTAAGGCAGGTTGAAGAGGAAATGCTCAAAAGGCATATGGAAGGCAAAAAGATGTCGTTTTCATCGACTTTGATGCTTCTGGTTAAATACAATCCGTGGATCTTTATGTCCATTCTGTATTCGATTTCACCCATTGACTTCATACCAGATCCGATACCGCTTCTGGGTTCGCTTGACGACACGATCATCTTGCTGATGCCGATATATAAAATGTTCCGGGAAACCTTAGAATCCCGCACCCAGACAATTTCAGCGAACAATTCTATGGTATCCCATGCGCCTCAGCAACGGGGCGCAGATATAGAATCCTGTACCACACGTGCGTCAGGTTTTGTGACTCGTGCAGAGCAGGGTCCACGTGTGTCCTCCTATGCAGAGCAGGGTCCATACGTGTCCTCCTATGCAGAGCAGGGTCCACGCTTGTCCTCCCATACAGAACAGGAACCACGCGTGTCCTCCTATGCAGAGCAAGGGCCACGCTTGTCCTCCCATACAGAGCAGGGTTCACGCTTGTCATCCCACGCAGAGCAGGGTCCACGCCTGTCATCCCACGCAGAGCAGGGTTCACGTGTGTCCTCCCATGCAGAGCAGAGGCCACGCTTGTCCTCCCATACAGAGCAGGGTTCACGTCCGTTATCCCATGCAGAACAGGGACCTGGTCCGTCATTTTCTGCAGAGCAGGAACCAGATTGGTCAGCCAGGAGAACACAAAAGCCAGGTCTGACAGAAGAAAGGCTCAGTCAGGTACAGGACATGTCAGGCCGGTTAAGAGATATCTACACAAAAATAAATGCCATGTCTGTGGGGGAGACGCAGACAGAGGCGTTTCAGACCAGAGACGCAAAAGAGGACAACGGGCAGACCATATAAAATATTTCTCATCTGGGGCAAATCCCCTGCAAACAATCATGCACAGCTGACAGCAAACAATTCTTGGATGGAATTTGGATTCACACACACTTTATCTGCCTGCCGGTATAGAATAAAGTGTGTGTATTTTTGTGAAAAAGCACAATCTTTCTGCCATACCTGCCCCCCGCGGCGGGATGAGCGGCGGCAGCCTTGAAAACTGCAATAAAGTAAGGGGAAAACGAAAGAATCACAGGGGCCCAATATTGACATGTTTTATTAGGATTGTTAGAATAGAAATATAGCTAGTTTTTTACTATCAGCAGAGTGTTGGAGGAGAAAAGGGATGTATCACTGCCATGTTCGTTTCTGTTTTGCGGGCCGCCGCTGCAGAGCATTTGAGATTATAGAAGGGATGACTCCGCTGGAATGTTTTACCCATGAATTTTCAGAATGTGACAAGCCGGAGGGGATACAGGTATCTGAAGCAGATGTAATTCTGGCAAACCTGCAGGGGGAAGAAGAAAAAAGTGTGCTTCGGGAACTGCTGAGAGGAGCAAAAAAAGGTGCAGAACTGATTCTGCTTCTGGAAAAGGAGCAGATCGGATCGTTGATGGATCATTTACCAGGCGTCACGGATCTGTGGACGCTGCCTATGACCGATGAGGAGGTTCGTTTTCGTTTCTTTAAGTGGCAGCAGGATTTTAAGATCAGTAAGGATTATTGGCAGACCAGCCATTTTCTGGATGCCACGATCAACCATGTGCCGAATTTGGTCTGGTATAAGACAAAAGACGGTGTTCATGAGAAAGTGAATGACAGTTTCTGTCAGACGGTTAATAAGACCAAGAAACAGGTGGAAGGCCAGCGGCATGCTTACATCTGGGATGTGGAGCAGGATGATCCGGCCTGTATCGAATCTGAACGGGAGGTCATGACGAAGAAAAAGACCTTCGTATCCGAGGAGACGGTGCTGACAGGGGACGGCGTCCGGCTTCTGGAAACTTACAAGTCTCCCTTGTATGATCTGGACGGGAGTGTGATGGGTACAGTGGGCGTGGCCATTGACGTAACCCAGGAACGCGCCTACGAGCAGGAGATTATGAAAAAAAGCCGGACTCTGGAGTTGATCTTTACCAGTATGGACTGCGGGATCATGAGCCATTCCATAGACGGTTCCAAGATTATAAGCGTCAACGATGCGGCGCTTAAGATCCTGGGATATGAATCCCAGGAGGATCTGCTGGAAGACGGATTTGATATGGTGGCGTCTTCCGTGGTGGACGAGGACAAAGAGCGGCTGCGGGAGTACATACGATCGCTCAAAGGCGTGGGAGACAATGTGAGCATGGAGTACCGCGTGCGTCATAAGAGCGGGGAAATTATCCATGTCATGGGTAATGTTAAGATTCTGGAAGAGAACGGAGAGCGGTTTTATCAGCGTTTTCTTCTGGACTGTACGGCCCAGAAGCTGCAGGAGAAGAAAAAAGAACAGCGCCAGATGGAGATGATTCATGCGCTCAGTATCGATTATAATTATGTCTGTTTTTATGATCTGGATACTGGTGCCGGCATTCCGCTTCGGGTGGATGATGGGGACGGGCGCATTTTTGAAACGATTTTTGATGGCAGGTGTTCTCTGAAGGAAAGCATGGAATCCTTTACGGAGCGTTTTGTTCACGAAGAGGACCAGGAGATGCTGCGCCAGGCGGGTTCTTTAAAAGCTCTGGAGCAGGAACTTTCAGAGAAAAAGGTGTATAATATCAATTATCGGATCTGGAAAGACGGCGAGATGAAGTATTTCCAGATGAAAGCGGTGCGTGCCGGAGAATGGGAAGAAAACCGGGGGATTGTCCTTGGTTTCCGAAGTGTGGATGAAGAGATCCGCAATGAGATGGAACAGAAGAGCCTTTTGGAGGATGCACTCATGCAGGCGAACCGGGCCAATAAGGCGAAGAGCGCGTTCCTTTCTAATATGTCTCATGATATCCGTACCCCCATGAACGCGATTGTTGGTTTTACGACTCTGGCAATTGCTCATATTGACCGTCAGGAGCAGGTGGAGGAGTACTTGAAGAAGATTATGACCTCCGGAAATCATCTGCTGAGCCTGATTAACGATGTGCTGGATATGAGCCGGATCGAGAGCGGAAAGATGCATCTGGAAGAGAAACCCTGCTCTTTGCCGGATATCCTTCAGGGCCTTCGCAATATTGTTCAGACAGATGTCTATGCAAAGCAGCTGGATCTGTATGTTGATGCGGTGGATGTTCTGGATGAGGAGATTTTCTGCGACAAACTGCGGCTGAACCAGGTGCTTTTGAACCTTTTGAGCAACTGTGTGAAGTATACGCCTGCCGGAGGATTGATCATCATGCGGATTCAGGAGAAAGCCGATGCTCCTGCCGGATATGCAAATTATGAGTTCTCCATCCGGGATACAGGGGTCGGCATGAGTGAAGAGTTCGTCCGGCATATCTTTGAACCCTTTGAGCGGGAAAAGAACACGACCATCAGCGGAATCCAGGGGACCGGCCTTGGCATGGCAATCACCAAGAATATCGTGGATATGATGAACGGGACCATCGAGGTGAAGAGTAAAGAAGGCGAAGGAACCGAGTTTATCGTGCACTTTACCTTCCGGTTAAACCCGGAGGCAAAAGGGCCCCAGGATATTCCGCAGCTTAAGGATGGCAGGGCGCTGGTGGTGGATGATGATTTTAACACCTGTGACAGCGTGTCGTATATGCTGCAGCAGATCGGTATGCGGGCTGAATGGACGTTATCGGGCAAGGAGGCGGTGCTTCGTACCCGTCAGGCGGTCTCACGGGGGGATGATTACAGCGTCTATGTGATTGACTGGATGCTTCCGGATATGAACGGCGTGGAAGTCGCCAGGCGGATTCGAAAAGAGATGGGTGAGGATGTATCCATCATCGTTCTGACAGCATACGACTGGTCTGAGATCGAGGAGGAAGGAAAAGAAGCCGGAGTCACAGCTTTCTGCAGCAAGCCTTTGTTCCTGTCAGAGCTTCGCAGCTGTCTGCATTCTATCGTCAATGCAGATGGACAGACGGAGAAAGGTGTGATCCAGGAATGGATGGAATCGCATACAGGACGGATTCTGCTGGCGGAAGACAATGAGCTGAATCAGGAGATTGCTGTGGAGATCTTAAGAGATGCAGGATTTGATACAGATGTGGCGGAGAACGGCCAGATCGCGGTGGAGATGCTGGAAAAGGGCGGGCCTGGATATTATCAGGTAGTGCTGATGGACGTCCAGATGCCGGTTATGAACGGATATGAAGCAGTGAAGATCATTCGGGGACTAAAAGACCGGGAGCTGGCTGACATACCGATCCTTGCCATGACGGCCAATGCTTTTGAAGAAGATAAGCAGGAGGCCTTGAGATGTGGGATGAACGGGCACATTGCAAAGCCGATCAACATAAGTGCTCTGTTTGACACGCTGGCCAAGGTGCTGGCCTGAATGAGCGACAAAGATATCATTTGACCAAGGATGCCTGTGCGAAGCGTACGCTGCACGGGCATTTTGGCCTTATGCAACCGGCAGTTGACAGATTTCCAATATACAGTGCAGTGGACAGCAGAAAAACTTCTTTGCAATCGTCAGTCATTTCCATTGTCAAAAGAAGGAATCCGACATTCTTTTATTGTTTTTTTCGTTAAAAATCGGTATACTGTAACAGAAAGACCGTCTCGTTGCTGTGATGGACACAGGATTCGGTCCGTAAAAGTTATCGGAAAGGAACGGGGAGGGGTATGAAAAAACCAAAGAATGTGAAAAAACACTTTCCTGTGCTGCCGGCGGTTCTTGGCTGTATGCTGACAGTTGCTGCGGCTGCCTATGGAGGGGGACTTTTTTATTATCAGAGCCATTTTTTGCCGGGGACTGTGGTGGATCGGATTGATGTGTCCGGCATGACGATTGACGAGCTGAAAGATCAGATTCAGGATTATAATCTGTGCATCGAGGAGCGCAAGGAGGACGGCTCGATGCTGGAAGAGGAGATACAGGGAAAAGAGATCGGTCTGTCCTATGCGTCAGAAGAACCGCTTCTGGAAATATTAGATCAGCAGAACACCTTTACCTGGTTTCTTCCGAAGTCGGCGGAGCATGTGACAGAAGGACTGGTCACCTGTGAGGAAGAAAAGCTGGAAGATCAGATCAAAGGACTGAAGGGGTTCCAGAAAGATTTCGCAAAGGCACCGGTTGATGCATACATATCCGACTATATTCCTCAGGAGGGTTTTCAGATCGTGCCTGAGACACAGGGAAACCTGTTAGACGAAGACAAAGCGAAGGAGACCATCCGAAATGCGGTACTTTCTCTCAAAGAGCGGGTGAATCTGGAGGAAGCCGGATGTTATCAGACGCCTGAGGTAACAGCGGAAGACGAAGCCCTGAATCAGATACAGCAGAAGCTGCAGAAGTATGGGAATCTTCAGATCACCTACACCTTTGGCGACAATCAGGAAATTCTGGATGGGGAGACGATCAGCAGCTGGCTGCATGTGGACGGCACGGAAGTGACACTGGATCAGGCGCATGTGGAGGCCTATGTGGCATCTCTTCGGAAAAGTTATGATACAATCTTTCGCCCCAGAACTTTTCAGACCAGCTATGGAACAGAAGTGACCATCAAAGAGGGCGACTATGGCTGGTGGATGAACTCGGATCAGGAAGTCCAGGAGCTGATGGATATGATCGAGAGAGGAGAGAGCGGAGTCCGGACTCCGGTCTATTATCAGACGGCCGATCAGTACGGTACCCCGGACTATGGTCAGACTTATGTAGAGATCAATCTGACCGCGCAGCATCTGTTTTTGTATAAGGACGGAAATCTGCTTCTGGAATCTGATTTTGTGTCAGGAAATGCTTCCAGAGGCTATGATACACCGGCAGGTGTGTACGGGGTGACCTATAAGCAGCGAAATGCAACGCTGACCGGCGAGAACTACCGTACGCCGGTATCCTACTGGATGCCTTTCAACCGGAACATCGGCATGCACGATGCCGGATGGAGAGGATCTTTCGGAAGCAATATCTATAAAACCAACGGTTCTCATGGATGTATCAATCTGCCTCCCTCGGCGGCCCGGGAGATCTATGAAAACATCGAAAAAGGAACTCCGGTGATCTGTTACCATCTGCCGGGGACAGAACCGGTCGTGATGGAAAAAGGGGCAGCGCCGGCAGAAGAAGCACAGGGAGAAACACCTGCAGAAGAATTGCCGGCAGAGGTACCCCCAGAGCCGCCCGCGGAGGTGCCCACGGAGATTCCGGCTGAGGTGCCGGTGGAAGCAGTGCCGGAAATTCCGCCGGAAGTGCCTGCAGAAGTACCGCCTGCAGAGTAGCCGCACAGGAGAAAGAAAAAAAGATGGAAATTTTAGAAAAGTTATGTTAACATAATAAGTGCGGAATTTCAGTGCTGCAAAAAAGTGGTCCAGGGATTTTCATGCCAGCGCTGATCGGACGAACTGCTGCACCTAAAATAAAACGTGAGGGGGAAATTAATGGGATATTACGAAAAATGGAGTGAGTTTGTGGAAAAGTATCAAAAGCTGTGTATGGAAAATGACACAATCTCTGATGAACTGTTTAAGGAGTTTGGTGTAAACCGCGGACTCCGGGATATCAATGGAAACGGAGTGCTCACAGGGCTTACAAATATATCCAAGATCGATTCTTTTCAGGTAGTGGACGGGAAAAAGATTCCCTGTGAAGGTGCCCTTTGGTATCGGGGCTACAATGTGATAGACCTGGTAAACAGTATATCCGAAGATGCCTTTGGCTTTGAGAAAACGGCGTACCTTCTGCTGTTTGGGGAACTTCCGACGAAAGAAGAAGAAGCGGAGTTTGCAGATCTGGTGGCTGCAGGAAGAGAACTTCCGACGAATTTTACGCGGGATGTCATCATGAAGGCGTCCAACAAGGACATCATGAATTCCATGACCAGAAGCATCCTGACACTGGCATCTTATGACGATCATATGGCCTCCAATGAGGTTGCGAATGTGATCCGGCAGTGTCTGAATCTGATCAGCGTCTTTCCGATGCTTGCAGTATATGGATATCATGCATACAATCACTACGAGCGGGATGAAAGTATGTACATACACCGGCCGAACCCGGAGCTGTCCACTGCGGAAAATCTTTTGATGATGCTGCGGCCTGATAAAAACTACACGTTTCTGGAAGCAAAAGTGCTGGATGTGGCGCTGATGCTCCATATGGAACATGGCGGCGGCAATAATTCCACATTCACCACCAGAGTCGTTACTTCCTCCGGTTCCGATACCTATTCCGCCATCGCGGCGGCTATGTCTTCTCTGAAGGGGCCCAAGCATGGCGGCGCCAATATCAAGGTGATGGAGATGATGTCTGATATCCGGGAGCATGTGCAGGATTATACGGACAAAGAAGAAGTGGGAAGCTATCTGAGCAAGATTCTGGACGGAGAGGCCTTTGACCAGAAAGGACTGATCTACGGAATGGGACATGCGGTCTATTCTCTTTCGGACCCCCGTGAACGGGTATTCAAAAGTTTTGTGGAGAAGCTTTCCGTGGAGAAGAACAGAGAGCGGGATATGGCGCTGTACAATAACATCGAGATGCTGGCGCCGGAGCTGATTGCCAGAAAGCGTAAGATCTACAAGGGCGTCAGTCCCAATGTGGACTTTTACAGCGGATTCGTTTATGAGATGCTGGGGATTCCGGTGGAGCTGTACACACCAATCTTTGCCATTGCCAGAATTGTGGGCTGGAGTGCCCACAGGATCGAAGAGATCATCGGCATGAACAAGATCATCCGTCCTTCTTATAAGAGTGTCATGATCGAAAAAAGTATGTAAAAATAAAAACGGCGCCCGGTTTGCCGATTGTTTCGGCCGGGCGCTGTTTTTTGTCCGGGTATCATTATGTACCTGGCGGCTATGCGTTACGTTTCATACCAAAGCCGCGCAAAGGCTCTGTCCAAACCGCTGGTTGCGGATTACCGGATGAACCTTATGATTATTCCAGTACCAGCTCGTCCCAGCGGCTGTCAGATACCAGTGCAATGTAGGTCTTGCCGGTATTGAGGGTGATCAGATTGCCGTCCATGTCATAGAACCGGGTGGGATCCATGTCATGTCCTTTGCTCCAGGTCACCGGGATGGCCTTTCCTCCGGTGATGTAATAACCGCTGCGTCCGGTCTGCTCCAGGATGTTGAACTGCATATAGCCGTTGCTGTCATACTGGGTATGAGTGGCATTCTGGATCAGGACATTGGTGAAGGCAAGCTGCTTGTCGCCGTTAGCCGGGTCTGTGTGCTTCATATTGTACTCGGAGTACAGATAGGTGTTGCTTGCCGGGTCATAATCCAACTGGGAGCCGTTGTGATCAAAGGGCAGATCTACCAAAGTACAGTCTTTGGAATCCGATGCTTCCGACAGGTCTACCGGATTTGATTCACTTGCGAACTGCCAGTGGGGACCGGGATAATAATCATTGTATTCAGAAGAGATTCCGGCTGATGAAAGTCTCTTCTCGATCTCTCCGGTGGTGACATACTCTGTGAACTCTCTGGACTTTCCGTTATTGACCCGGGCAAATCCGCCGCTTAAATGGTCAACCCAGGGATTTTTGAGGTAAGGGTCGATGTAGAAGGGACCGCCGTCATGGACGACCACCGCGTTGTACTCCGGTGCGATCATAAAGTTGGTGGGACGCACGCTTCGGATGCTTCCGAACTGGGTGATGCTATTCCAGTCTTTGACAAGTGCCATAAAACGGGTGATTTCTCCGTTGGCAGTACTGTTCATCATCTCATATACAATATCTGCCTGGGTAAGTCCATAGTGGAGAAGGGCAGTTTTTTCATTGTCAACCATGATTGCCACCGGGCGCTGGTTCTGAAGTGCCTCATCAATCCATTCATTGGTCAGTTCGCTGCGGTACATACCTTCGCGGGTTTCTTCCGGAATCTCTTCTTCCGGTTCTTCTTCTGGCTCTTCCTCTGATTCTTCTTCTGATCCGGCTGTCTCGGATACATCAGTGACAGCTGGTGCCGCTTCTTCCTCTTTGCCGCCGCAGCCGGTCAGAGCGGTACATGCCAATACGGCAGATAAAAAGAGCAGTAAAGTTTTTTTCTTCATGTAATACGAATCCTTTCTGTGATTTTCTAAAAGACTCTAACAGTATACACCCTTTTCAAAGATTTTTAAAGATTTAATCACAATTCTATCACAATTCCCTGTTATAGTAGATTTATCCAAAAGGACAATCACAAGACTGTTGCGATTCAGAAAGGAGTAATGCATCATGTATGATAATCAGAACAACCATACAGAGACAGGGAGTTATTATGATACAAACGGCGGGTATATCCACTATGATTCTTCTTCCAGGATGAAGGAGCCCGGACAAAAAAAGAAACGCGGCTTTGGAAAGACGGTGGCCAAGTGCCTGGTGCTGGCACTGGTATTCGGAAGTGCGGCCAGCGCCTCTTTTATGGGCACGAACTATATTGGAAGACAGGTTTTTGGAGACGCGGTGACCACAAAAGGAGAAGGGGACAGGGGAACCGCAACCCCCACGACTACAGTAGCGAACAACAGTTCGGATGTCTATGACGTGTCGGATATTGTTCAAAACTGCATGCCCTCTGTGGTGTCCATCACCAATGTGGGAACTACGGAGTTCCGGACTTTTTTTGGCACCTATGAACAGGAAAGCCAGTCCAGCGGTTCTGGCATCATCATCGGAAGGAATGATACGGAGATTCTGATTGTGACCAACAATCATGTGGTGTCCGGCGCCAAGGAGATCAGCGTCTACTTTAATTCCGACGGGGAGGCGGCAGATGAGGATAACGTCATTCCTGCAAAAGTAAAAGGAACCGATCCGGGGAAAGATCTGGCCGTGATTGCAGTTCTGACAGAAGATATCCCGGCAGAGACTCAGGATATGATCCGGATCGCGGCGGTAGGTGACTCCAGTTCCATGGAAGTAGGAGAACCGGTGGTGGCGATCGGCAATGCTTACGGCTACGGACTCTCTGTGACTTCCGGTATCGTCAGCGCCTTAAACCGGGAGGTCAGCGTGACCTCGGAGGGCAGGACGATCACCAACCGGCTGATACAGACCGATGCGGCCATCAATCCGGGCAACAGCGGCGGAGCACTTCTGAACAGCAAAGGAGAGCTGATCGGTATCAACTCTGTGAAATTTATCTCTGAAGATGTGGAAGGTATGGGATATGCCATTCCCATCAGCGATGTGGAATCCATCATCGGTGACCTGATGAACAAGGTGACCAGAGATCAGGTGAAAGAGGAGGATAAAGGATACCTTGGCATCACCGGCGTGGATGTGACGTCGGATGTGTCAGAGAACTACGGGATGCCGGAAGGGGTGTATATCAGCACCATCACCGAGGGCGGCGCTGCGGACAGGGCAGGCCTTCAGAAGGGAGATATCATCACAAAGCTGGATGGGACCAGAATCAGCAGTTATGCACAGCTTGGAGATACGCTGCGCTACTATGCATCCGGTGAGACCATCTCCATTACGATTCAGAGATTGGATGACGCAGAGTATGTGGAAAAAATACTGGATATCACCCTGAGCAGCGGGGCTCAGGTAGGAGCAGGAACAGAAGAATAGAGAAGTGGGCTGCCGCAGAATGCAGGGGACTGCATTCTGCGGCAGCCGCAGTTTATTCTGGAAAGCAGGGATGCAAAATATGCATCTGAAAGAACCGTGTCCGACAGTGGATATTTCAGGAAAATCTGCCCGCGTCCGGCCTGATATTGAGCGAGGGGGAGGGGCAGCCAGTTATTGACAGCGGAATCTATTTATAAAAACTTTACTTGCGGGGGGCATGGGGGTATTATATAATCAGTACGAATGAAAGAAAGGATTCAGGAGTATGGAGACGGATTATAGAGAACAGGATTTGGATAAAGAAGAGCAGGAAATAAAAAAGGACAGAACGGATCCCGAGGGAGAGGGGTCTAAGGAAAGTTCGTACGAGGATGTCTGTTTTGTATGCCACAGGCCGGAGAGCAAAGCCGGGAAGATGATTCATCTGACCAAAGAGATCAGCATCTGTCCGGAGTGCATGCAGCGGACGATGGATATGATGAGCAGCGGAAATGTGGATTACAGCAAAATGGATTTTTCCAAAATGCCCAATATCAGTATGATCAACCTGGCGGATCTGCAGAACTTGATTCCCAGAAGGCAGAAAGTAAAAAGGAAGACTGCTCCGAAAGAGAACGAAAAGCAGGTGGAGTCAAAGAAAACGTTTGATATCCGCTCCATACCTGCGCCCCACCGGATTAAGGAAAGTCTGGATGAGTATGTGATCGGGCAGGAGAAGGCCAAAAAGGTCATTTCGGTGGCCGTCTACAATCATTACAAGCGGGTGGCAGCCGGCGCGGAAGGGGACGGCATCGAGATCGAGAAGTCCAATATGCTGATGATCGGACCGACCGGAAGCGGAAAGACCTACCTGGTAAAGACACTGGCGCGTCTTCTGGATGTCCCTCTGGCTATTGCGGATGCGACTTCTCTGACGGAGGCCGGGTATATCGGAGATGACATTGAAAGCGTGCTGTCCAAGCTTCTGGCGGCGGCAGACAACGATGTGGAGAAGGCAGAGCGGGGCATTGTATTTATCGATGAGATTGACAAAATTGCCAAAAAGAAGAACACCAATCAGAGGGACGTAAGCGGAGAATCTGTGCAGCAGGGGATGCTGAAGCTTTTGGAAGGCGCAGAAGTGGAGGTGCCTGTGGGTGCCAACAGTAAGAATGCCATGGTCCCCTTAGAGACGGTCAACACGAAGAACATCCTTTTTATCTGCGGCGGAGCCTTTCCGGATTTGGAGGAGATCATCAAGGAGCGTTTAAATGAGCAGTCTTCCATCGGCTTCCGGGCGGATCTGAAAGATAAATACGATAAGGAAAAGAATCTGATACGCAAGGTCACGGTGGAAGATATCCGGAAATTCGGTATGATTCCGGAATTTATCGGGAGGCTTCCGGTAATTTTTACTCTGGACGGGCTTTCAGAGGACATGATGGTCTCGATCCTGAAAGAGCCGAAGAATGCGATCCTGAAGCAGTACCAGAAGCTTCTTGCCCTGGATGAGGTGAAGCTGGAGTTTACAGAAGGCGCTCTTCGGGCCATCGCCAGAAAGGCTATGGAGAAAGATACCGGGGCAAGGGCTCTTCGGGCTATCATTGAGGACTTCATGCTGGATATTATGTATGAGATTCCAAAAGATGACAATATCGGACAGGTGATGATTACAGAAGATTACATCGAACACAGAGGAGGGCCTCTGATCACCATGCGGGGGGCTCCGGCTCTTGAGATGCAGGGATAAGCAGAGGGAAGAAGATGAAACTTTTATGGATACAACTGGCGCTGGGCCTGTTTCAGACAGACCTTGCAATAAAACACGAGATAGATAACAATCCGGATTTTGATCAGGAAAGGGAGCTGCTTGGAGGAAGAGTCCGGGTGAAAAAGCTTCGGAATTACGGGATGGCAGGGGGAAGGCTGGAAGGACATATGCCTGCCATCATCAAAGGCAGCGGCATTCTAATTCTGGGAAGTGTGGCTGCGTTTGCCGCCCTTCTTCTGAAAAAGGGACATGAGGTACAAAAGGCGGGCTTCGCTCTCTTAACCGGGGGAGCACTCTCTAATCTGTACGACCGGTGCAAGAAGGGATACGTGGTGGATTATGTGAGTTTTCGCACGCCTTTTCAGAGGCTGAACCATCTGGTCTTTAATTTGTCCGATTTCTTTATCATGACAGGAGCGTTACTGATATGTATCGGACAGACAAAAAAGACAGAAGAGTAGGAAGACAGAAGTTTTTCTTCTGGGGGACGATGCTTCTGGTGACCGTAATCCTGCAGTACCTGGCAAGATCGGCGCCGGGCTTTGCAGAGTGGTATGCCAAAAACATCTATCCTCAGGTTCTGCTGGTTCTGGGAGGGATCAGCTCCTTTGTGCCCTTTGCGCTGGATGAATGCCTGATTTACCTGCTGGTTCTGGCGGCGTTTTACTATCTGCTGGCCGGCTTTATCCGGATCCGGCAGAAAAGAACAGAAGCGAACACATTTGCGGTGCAGACCGGAAAGAATATCGGGAAAATTTTAATCCTGTGGCTGTTTGCTTTTACTGTGACCTGCGGGATGAATTATCATCGGACTCCTTTTTCAGAGCTGGCCAGGCTTCCTATGGAACCTTCCACAGTCGCGGAACTCGAAGAGCTTTGCCTTTGGCTGACGGAGCAGATTGAGGAAGTGAGTGTCCGGACACAGCGGCAGGAGAACGGTCTGACGGCTGTTCCTTCTGGGATGCGGGAGAAAACCAGAGCGGCCATGATGGATTTGGGGAAACAATACCATGAGCTTGCCGGATGGTATCCGAAGGCCAAACCGGTATGGACCTGGAAAGTGCTGTCCATGGAATTTTTAGAGGGAGTCTTTGGGCCTTACACCATGGAGGCTCATTACAATCCGGATATTCCGGCCTATAATCAGCCTGCAGTGCTCTGCCATGAGCTGTCCCATCTGAAGGGTTTTATGCGGGAGGATGAGGCAAACTATATAGCCTATCTTGCCTGTACAGGGTCTGAGGACCCGACCCTGCAGTACAGTGGATTGCTTTTGGCATATACTCACAGTATCAATGCTCTTTATAAGGCGGACTATGAGCGGTTTGTAGCGGTCAGGGAAAAGCTCTGCGAACAGGCAGAAAGGGATTATGCATATCACAGGCTCTACTGGGAACAGTATGAAGGGCCGGTGTCCAGGGTATCTGACAAGGTGAATGACACCTATCTGCGGGCGAATGCCCAGGAGGAAGGAAGCAAAAGTTACGGGCGCATGGTGGATCTTTTGCTGGGGGAATACCGCCAGCGAAGGGCAGGGGAGAGCCCTGCCGCTCGTCTTGTTCGTGGCAGCTAATTGTTTTCAGCCTTTTCGAGGGCAGTGCGGATTGCGCTCATAAGCATCAGGGATGTGTACTGGCTTTCCTCGGAATACGAGAGGTTTTCCAGAGACTGTGTTTCACAGATCTGTTTGGAAAGTGATTCCAGAGCGGGCTCCATGAGTGGATACATGGCAGATACGGTCTCATCTAACTGCCGGAAATGGATGGAAGAGATGTAGTCTTCGTCTACAGTAACGGCGATCTCCACCGGGTTGCCGCCCAGCGTCATGGATGCCGTGTAGATTCCGGCTGTGTATTTGGGTGGAAGTTCTGCTGTGGCGGTCTGCTCTTTGTCGGAGGCAAACATAAAGATCATAAGCAGCAAAAAGACAATGCCCAGAACGATAAACACCGCGGTATAGATAAGTTCTTTCATATGGAATACCCATATTCTTGTTTTGGCGCTCATGGTGAAGCTCCTGCGATAGAAGATTCTTGGTTATAACCTATGAAAGAATGTCTGATTTTATGTGCGTCATCTCAAAAAAGAGAAAATTTGCACAAAAAACCTCTTTCTTTTTTTGGCATTTTGCATTACTATATATAATAGGTATTTAAAATCTGCATAATCAATGTGTGTCTTTGGTGATGTTTTAAAGGGAGTTTGCACAATGCGATTACATTAAAGGAGAGGGCTTATGATTTCAAACCAGATACTTCAAAACACCATCGACGGGCTGAGGGAGATTACCAGAGTGGATCTTTGTATTCTGGATATGGAAGGCCAGATGCTCGCTTCCACTGAGCAGCAGCCGGAAGATTTAAGCAGTGAGGCGGCCGCCTTCATTGCTTCGCCCGCGGACAGCCAGGTAGTGCATGGATATCAGTTTTTCAAGGTGTTTGATGACAATCAGTTAGAATATATTCTGCTGGCAAAAGGTGCAAGTGATGATGTGTATATGGTTGGAAAGCTGGCGGCTTTTCAGCTTTCCTGCCTGCTGACTGCATATAAGGAGCGGTTTGATAAAGACAACTTTATCAAGAACCTGCTTCTGGACAATCTGCTTTTAGTGGATATCTACAACCGGGCCAAGAAGCTGCATATTATGACGGAAGTGCGCCGGGTAGTATTCATTATAGAGAGCAATCGGGAAAAAGTAAATATGGCCCTGGACAGTGTGCGCAGCCATTTTGGTTCCAAGTCCAGGGATTTTGTCACGGCTGTGGATGAGAAGAACGTCATCGTCGTCAAGGAGCTCGCGCCGGGGGAGGGCTACGCAGAGATGATCAAGGCAGCCCAGGAGATGAAGGAAGTGGTATCCGTGCTGGATTCGGAAGAGGTCCATGTGGCTCTGGGTACCATTGTCGGCGAGATCAAGGAAGTGTCCCGCTCCTATAAAGAAGCGCGCATGGCACTGGATGTGGGGAAGATTTTTTTCGACGACCGGGATATCATTGCCTACAGTTCACTTGGGATCGGAAGGCTGATCTATCAGCTGCCCATACCTCTGTGCAAGATGTTCATCCGTGAGATTTTTGACGGCAGATCGCCGGACGATTTTGATGAGGAGACACTGACGACGATCAATAAATTTTTTGAGAACAGCCTGAATGTTTCAGAGACCTCCAGGCAGCTTTATATTCACCGGAATACACTGGTGTATCGTCTGGACAAGCTGCAGAAGTCCACAGGTCTTGATCTGCGGGTGTTTGAAGATGCGATCACTTTCAAGATTGCCTTGATGGTGGTCAGATATATGAAGTATATGGAGACTCTGGATTACTAAGCTTTATAAAATACAGGAGGATGTCCATGATTGTATTGGAACGAGTTGTGAAGTCTTATCCCAACGGGGTGGGTGCCATCAATGGGATAAGTCTTCACATTAAAAGAGGGGAGTTTGTGTTCATTGTGGGAGACAGCGGATCCGGCAAATCCACATTGATCAAGCTCCTTTTAAAGGAACTGGAACCAACGGAAGGCAGTATTCGTGTAAACGGTATGAATCTTGCCCGCATGAGGAGAGGGGCGATTCCCAAGTACCGGAGGAAGATCGGCTGCGTGTTTCAGGATTTCCGGCTTTTGAAGGACCGGAACGTATATGAAAACGTGGCTTTTGCCCAGAGAGTGATTGTGACTCCCACCAAGGAGATTAAAAAAAGCGTGCCGGCCATGCTTTCTCTGGTGGGGCTGGCAGAAAAATACAAGTCTTATCCCAGACAGCTATCCGGAGGCGAGCAGCAGAGAGTGGCTCTTGCAAGAGCACTGGTGAACAGTCCGGATATCTTATTGGCCGATGAGCCTACGGGAAATCTGGATCCTAAGACCTCCCGGGAGATCATGAAGCTTCTGGAGGAGATCAATGCCAGAGGGACTACGGTGGTGGTGGTTACCCATGACCAGGATATCGTAAATACCCTGAAAAAGAGGGTGATCCGGCTGCAGAAGGGGATCATCGTAGGAGATGAAAGAGAAAGCGGGTATATTGGATGAGACTGAGTACGATTGGATACTGCCTGCAGCAGGGCTTTAAAAACATCTGGAGAAATAAACTTTTTTCCCTTGCATCCATGGCCACCATGTCTGCATGTATTTTTATGTTTGGCATCTTTTTCTGTATGGTACAGAATTTTCAGCATATGGTAAGGGAAGTGGAAGAAGGTGTGGCCATCACGGTTTTCTTTGAGAAGGAAACCTCAGAAGCAGACATTCTAAAGGCGGCGGAACAGCTTACAATGCGAGCAGAAGTCCGGCAGGTGGTGGTCGTGTCGGCGGAAGAGGCCTGGAAGAGTTACAAAGAGATTTATTTTCAGGACGCGCCGGAGCTGGCGGAGGGATTTGAGGAAGACAATCCCCTTGCCAACCATGCGAATCTGGAGATCTATATGAACGATGTGGCCCAGCAGGAGGACCTGGTGGCTTATATAGAATCCATGGAACATATCCGCAAGATCAACCGGTCGGATGCGCTGGCTGATATGCTGACAGGATTTAACCGTCTGGTAAGTTATGTGTCTGTGACGATCATTGCGCTGCTTCTGGCGGTGTCTGTCTTTTTGATCAGCAATACAGTGGCCATCGGTATCTCCGTCCGCAAGGAGGAGATTGGTATTATGCGCCTGATCGGGGCTAAAAATTCCTTTATCAAGGCGCCGTTTTTGATCGAGGGTGTGGTGATCGGTCTGGTGGGGGCGGCGATTCCCCTCAGCATTCTGTACTATCTGTATAACCGGATGATCCTGTACATCGCAGTGAAGTTTGGGATGCTGACGGAAGTGCTGAAGTTTTTGCAGGTGAACGAACTGTTCCGGACGCTTCTGCCGGTCGGCATGGCTCTGGGTGTGGGCATCGGCTTTTTCGGAAGTATCTTTACGACCCAGCGGCATCTGAAAGTGTAAAAGCAAAAATCCTTTGAATGATCGGAACGGATGCCTACATAGAATGATAAGGAAGAAAAGAAGGAGTGATGGTGATATGGAAGAGCACAGGAAGAATTCTTCCTTTCGGAAGGGGCTTTTGAGCGGGATCCTGCTTGCCGTGCTGGCCTTTGGCCTGACCGGCTGCGCAGCGGCTCGTCTTCTCCCCGGTTTTTTGGGTGGTGAAAGTACGAATGACGCGGCGAGGATTGATGCCAAGATCGAAGAACTGAACCAGTATATTGAGCAGTATTATCTCTTTGATTATGAAGAGGAAGATGTGGAGAACGGAATTTACAAAGGGCAGCTGGCAGGCCTTGGGGATGTGTACACCGGATATTATACGCCGGAGGAGTACGCAAGCTTTATGGAGTCCTCCAACGGAAGCTACAGCGGCATCGGGGCGATGCTGTCCCAGGACTACAAGACGGGGATCATCACGGTGGTCCGGGCTTTTGACGGTTCTCCCGCGGCAGAAGCGGGGATGCAGACCGATGATATTCTCTACAAGGTAAAAGGGGAGGAAGTGACCGGAAAGGATTTGTCTTTGGTGGTGACAGATCTGAAGGGAGAAGAGGGGACTTCGGTGGAACTTAGTATCCTAAGAGGCACCGATGTGATTGACCTGTCCATTACCCGCAGAAGTATTGAGGTTCCCACCGTGGAGAGCCGGATGATGGAAGGGGAGATCGGTTATATTGAGATTACAGAGTTTGACGATGTGACGGATGAGCAGTTTATAGGGGCTTTGGAAGCACTGGAAGCCCAGGGGATGAAGAAACTGATCATCGACCTTCGGGACAACGGAGGAGGGCTTGTGGATGTGACCTGCACGATTTTAGACCGGCTGCTTCCGGAAGGAGTGATCGTATATACAGAAGATAAATACGGAAACCGTCAGGAGGAGACTTCGGATGCGGAACATTACTTCGGGGGAGACATGGCGGTACTGGTCAACGGCAACAGCGCCAGCGCGTCTGAGATCTTTGCCGGAGCGATCAAAGATTATGGAGTGGGAACGCTGATCGGAACCCAGACTTTCGGAAAGGGGATTGTACAAAGTCTTTTCCCGCTGCAGGACGGTTCGGCGATCAAGATCACGGTGTCCCGCTATTATACGCCTGCGGGCAATAATATCCATGAAGTGGGGATTGCGCCGGACATTGTGTTGGAGCCGGAGGCAGAATCCGAGGAAGATGTACAGCTTTTAAAGGCAATCGAAGTATTAAGTCAGTAACTGCAGCAGATAATAAACAGGAGCCGGGGTGATTCGGCTCCTGTTAAAAATTTAAGAACTTTTTCCTTTATTTGCGGGAACAACTTTGCTATAATAGACAGGATAAAGGAGGCTGACAGATGAATTACAGTAAAAAAGGCACCTCCAGGAAGCAAAAGGCACTGAAATCCAATAAAGCCCGGATGGGTAAAAAGGTAGGTGTGGTCTTTCTGAAGACACTGCTGGTGCTGGTCATCGCAGTGGGAGTTGCAGGGCTGTGCGGCGGCATCGGAATCATAAAGGGTGTCATCGAGAATGCACCGGATATCACAAGCGCGAGTGTACTGCCAAGGGGCTATAAATCTACAGTATATGACGCGGAAGGCAACAAAACGGCAGAATTGATTGCGGAAGGGACCAACCGGACCTACGTAAAGATTGACAATATTCCTCAGCATGTGCAGGAGGCATTTATTGCCATTGAGGATGAGCGTTTTTATGAGCACAATGGAATTGACTTAAAAGGAATCATTCGTGCAGGGGTTAAGGGCGTGGCCACCGGTTTTAAAAGGACGGAGGGCGCCAGCACGATCACCCAGCAGCTGCTGAAGAACAATGTTTTTGACTTTATGTCCGAGAGTAATTTTGCGGAAAAAGTGGAACGAAAGCTTCAGGAGCAGTATCTGGCGGTCAAGCTGGAAGAGGTTATGACCAAGGACGAGATTTTGGAGAGCTATCTGAATACCATTAATTTAGGACAGAATTCCTTAGGGGTTCAGGCAGCGTCCAACCGGTATTTCGGAAAGAATGTCAGTGAATTGACCCTGTCGGAGGCGTCGGTGCTGGCGGCCATCACCAAAAGTCCCAGTGCTTATAATCCCATCAGCCACCCGAAGGATAATTCGGACCGGCGTACCCTGGTGCTTCAGAATATGCTGGAGCAAGGCTATATCTCTCAGAAAAAATATGAGGATGCCATGGCGGATGATGTGTATTCCCGGATCCGGGAGTACAACGAAGAATCGGAATCCACCAGTACAGTCAATTCCTATTTTGTGGATGAAGTGACCAACCAGGTGCGCAAGGATCTGGTAGAGAAGGCGGGGTATTCCGAGACCCAGGCGTTCAATGCGCTGTACAGCAGCGGCCTGAAGATCTATTCCACGCAGGATCCGAAGATTCAGGAAATCCTGGATCATGAATTTTCCAATCCGGAAAATTTTCCGGAAAACAGCAAGGTAGGCCTTGAGTGGGCGCTCAGTGTGGTGAGCGAGGACGGAGAGACAAAGAATTACAGCCAGGAGATGCTGGCTTCTTATTTTAAACAGTCGAATAAGGATTACGAGATTCTGTACAATACAGAAGAGGAAGCCCAGGCGGCTATCGACGAGTATGTGGCGACGCTTGGGATCACGGACGAGGACACGGTATATGAGCGCTGCGAGTTTATCATACAGCCCCAGGCTTCCATGGTGATCATGAACCACAGTACCGGAGAGGTGGTGGCCATGATCGGCGGAAGAGGGGAGAAGACCGGAAACCGGACGCTGAACCGGGCTTCGGGGGCATACCGCAATCCGGGTTCCACGTTCAAAGTAGTTGCTTCCTATGCACCGGCTTTCGAGGCCCTTGGTTACGGGCCGGGCACGGTTCAGTATGATGGCCCCTTTGCCTACAATGAAGGCGGACGGCAGGGCCGTCTGGTGAAAAACTGGGACAAGAATACCCCCTACCGCGGATGGACGACGATTCGGGAAGGGATCACCCGTTCCATGAATATCATGGCGGTAAAGACGATCACAGACGTGACGCCCACGGTGGCCGTGGATTATCTGCTTCGGTTCGGCTTTACCTCTCTTGAGCTGGAAGGACCCAATGCGGACTACAACCAGTCTGCGGCTCTGGGCGGACTGACCAACGGAGTATCCAATCTGGAACTGACGGCTGCCTATGCATCCATCGCCAATGGCGGCAGCTACATCGAACCAAGGCTGTACACCAAAGTGGTGGACAACGACGGCAATGTGGTACTGGATAATGAGCCTGAGACTACCCAGGTGATCTCCAAGCAGAATGCATGGCTTTTGATTGACTGTATGAAGGATGTGGTCAATGGGGCGGGCGGTACTGGAGCACCTGCAAGAGTCAATGGCATGACAACCGCGGGCAAGACCGGTACTACTTCTGACAACCTGGATGTGTGGTTTGAGGGAATGACGCCCTACTATACTGCCGGGATCTGGGTAGGCTATGACAACAGTGGATATAAGCATGGTCTGGACAGTGCCGAGCGGAATTTCCACAAGAAGCTGTGGAGTACGGTCATGGGGCGCATCCATGAAGGACTGGAGAACAAGGATTTCGATAAACCGGCCGGTCTGGTGCAGTGTGTAATCTGTACCAAATCCGGTAAGCTGGCTGTGGGAGGTTTGTGCGATGCCGATGGAAGGGCCGGTATTGTCCGCAATGAGTATTTTGTGGAGGGCAAGCAGCCCACGGAGGTGTGCGATCACCATGTGGCGGTCAGTGTCTGCGTGGATACGGGACTTTTGGCCACCAGTATGTGTCCCAACCGGGTACCTCAGGCAAAGGTTACACTTCCGGCCATGCAGCAGGGAGTGGCAGAGGCGGTGACACTGGACACGGCTTACGGAATCGGTTCCAACCTGCCGTCTGCTACCTGTACGCTTCATACAGGCGGCGTGTATGTGCCCAGTGAGTACGAACTGGGCGGCAATCCCGGGGCAGCACCGGATCCGAATGCAGTAGATCCAAACGCTGGTGATCCGAATGCGGTGGATCCCAATGCTGTCGATCCCAATGCAGTGCCGGATCCAAACGCTGGCGTGGATCCCAATACAGGGGTGGATCCCAATGCGGGAGTACCTCCTACAGGGGTTGAAGGAATCCCCGGTGCGGGAGGAGAGTAAAAACAAAACAAAAAGGAGGCTGTCACGCATCTGCGTCAGCCTCTTTTTCATATCACAGGAAAGTCCTCCGAACTTCCCTATGATATAAAAAGCCCTCCGGGCAGGATCGCACTGCGGCGGAAAGGTAACATGTCGCCAGAGCGACCCGCCGCAGGCGGAGAATCCTGCAAAGCAGGATTCTTATTCACATGCTGGAACGGTGTATCAGTCCTTTAGATCCATAGGAGAAAGTCCTTCGTGGAGGGCAGTCATAAAATCCTGCCAGATGGCCACCGGGTAGGTGGCTCCGGAAAGGGCGCTGTTGGACCGGGGGGAATCGAATCCGACCCAGACGCCGGTGGTGTAGTAAGCAGAATAACCGATGAACCATCCGTCATAGTTGTCATTGGTAGTACCGGTCTTGCCGGCACAGGGCATATCCGGGATGCCTTTGCCTCTGGCAGTTCCCCGGGTTAGTACACCTTCCAGGATGTTGGTCATCTCCCGGGCGGCATCAGCCTCATAGACCGGATGCTCCTTGCGCTCCGGCATGACGATGATATTGCCGTCCATGTCCGTGATCATGGTGATGCAGGTGGGCAGCCGGTAGACACCCTCGTTGGCGAGTGTGGCATAGCCGGCGGTCATTTCCAGAGAACTGACACCGGTGGTAAACCCGCCCAGTGCAGAAGCCAGATTGTAATCCTCTTCTTCGATGGAAGAGAAATTCATGTCCAGCAGATAGGAAAGGCCAACTTCGGGGGTCAGTTCCCGAAGCAGTTTGTGGGCCACTGTATTTTTGGACTGTTCTACGGCAGTCCGAAGGGAGATCGCCCCTGCATAGCGATCAGAGGAATTGGCAGGCCCGTCTTCTTCCTTGGTGTCCATAACCGTGGAGGAGGCGGTATAATTGCGCTCCAGCGACGGCGCGTAAACTACCAGAGGTTTGATGGAACTTCCGGGTTGCCGGAAACTCATAAATGCCCGGTTGTAATCCGGAAGGATGTCATCCTGAGTGCGTCCGCCCACGATGGCAGTCACAAGACCGGTGGCGTTGTCGATGCAGGTGGCTGAAGATTGGAGGGCATAGGTTCCATTGCTGTTCATGGTGTTGTAATCAGAGAGCTGCTCATCAATGCTGTGCTGCAGAAGCTCCTGCGTATTCATGTTGATGGACGTATAGACCCGGTAGCCGCCGGTGTAGAGCTGTCCTCGGCAGGTGTCATAATCCAGCCCGGTGGCCTCCATCAGTGCACGGGTGGCACAGTCATAGATATAGGGGTGTGCCCAGGTGCGGGTGAAAGAAGGTTTGGAAGGATTCAGCGCGATGGTCTCAGCCAGTGCCTGATCATATTCCGATTCGGTGATCATCCCGTCCTTGTACATGTTTTTCAGGATCAGATCCCTGCGTTTCAGCGTATTGTCCATATGAGTCATAGGATCATAGCTTCCCGGACTGTTTGGAATAGCACATAAAAAAGCAGACTCGGAAAGGGTCAGCTGGTCAGCGTCTTTGCCAAGATATCCCCGGCTTGCCGCCTGGATTCCGTAGTAGCCGTTGGAAAAATAGATATTGTTGATATAAAATTCCAGAAGTTCTTCTTTGGAATACTTGTTCTCCAATGCCATGGCGATAAAGATTTCTTCCACTTTCCGTTCCCACTTGACGGTGTGGGTCAGATAGATATTCCGGGCCAGCTGCTGGGTGATGGTACTGCCTCCCTGAGTAATACTGTTCTTGGTGATCAGGGACTGTGCGGCTCTTAAGATGGCAAAAGGATCAAAGCCGTGGTGCTTGTAGAAACGTTTGTCCTCGATGCTGACAAACGCGTTTTTGACCTGATCCGGGATCTCGTCAGCAGTCAGGTACACAATGTTTTTGTCGTTTCTAAGAAGAGCGATCAGGTTGCCGTCGGCATCGTAGACTTCTCCGGACTGATTGGCTTTAAAATCTTCAATGGAGGACTGTTCCATCACTGCCTGCGCTTCCTTGTGGAGGCTGATCACTGTCTGGATGTATCCGGTCTGATAGAAGAGCCAGCAGACACCAATCAGGACACCAAGCATGGTGAACTGAGTCAGTCGGAAGAAAAAACTTCCAATGTCCCGCCGTTTCTTTTTTGGTCTTCTCTTTCTTTTCTTTCTGGAGGATGTATGGCTCATGGTATCTCCTTTGTCATGTTGTTCTTCTGCAATTATAATACAAAATGACTTGAAAGAAAATATTTTCTTTTTTGACATGCCGCGTACAGAACAAACGTTCTGGAATCTGGCGCATAAATTGTACAGCAACTGCAACCAGGAGACAGCCGTGATATTTACCAGGCTGAAGTTCCAGAAACTTCCTGGATTTGCTCTGCCTGTGATGGCAATGTAGTAGGGGATGCCGGGCTGTGTGGCCCATACCATAAGATTCTCTGGTTGGATTTCCATTGGTCATCCGGCTTGAACAGGCAAAACTCCTGCTCTGAGTCAAAGAAAAACAGATTTTCGGAAATTTCTGTTCCAGTTTCCACAGCAGAGACGTCAGCATGTCTCCTTTCTTTTAATTTGCTGCATACATCTGTTGGTACGGGTTTTTACTGTCCGGCGTAACGACTGTAAAAGGCCCGGATAAAAGTTCGTCCACAGAATAACCGAAGTCCAGGCAGTATTCCGACAGATACTCCCGGATTTCCTCTAATTCCTCTGCGGCAGCAGGCTTTGCAGTGACCTGTCCGGGGAAATGAATCTCTTCGCAGCTGTCTCGCAGGAACATTTTACCTCCATGCATTCCGGTACAGGGGAAATTGCCCACAATGCGTCTGCCGTCTTTATGAAGACCAAGGACGATAATTACGCCTCCGGCCTGATATTCTCCAAGAAAACTTCCGGCGCATCCGCCGATGATCATAACAGGAATTTTTTCTTTGTAAGCCTTCATATGGATTCCGGCCCGGTATCCGGCATTGCCCTGTACATAGATTTTGCCGCCGCGCATGGCATAGCCGGCAGCATCGCCGATATTGCCATGAATCAGAATCTTTCCTTCATTCATGGTATCGCCCACGGCGTCCTGGGCATTGGCATTTACCGTAATCGTGGCATTGTTTAAGTAGGCCCCCAGTGCATTACCAGGTATTCCGTGAATGATAAGATTCTTGCCGGACATACCGGCGGCAAGAAACCTCTGACCGCAGCATCCTTTGATGATGTAATCGGTTTCTGCCTCACGCAACGCTTCATTTACAGCTCTGTAATCTAAATTTGCAGCATCAATAATTTGCATGTTATATTGCCTCCCCCAGTTGTTTATATCTTTATTCCCGTGAGCAGCGAGCCAAGTGGCTGCTTGCAGACATTTGGCGACTGCCGCGAGGGTCAAATACCCCGCTGTTTTGCAGCGCTGCAAGTTTGATGCCCCGTTGCTTGCAGCAGGGTCTGTGATTCAAATGTGGTAGAAAAACTGCTTTTTTCCGGTCATTCTCCGGCGTGAGAGATACCGAGTATCTCCAGCTCCTTTTCCGTGAGACCGATGCCGCGGAGCATCAGCCGGTTGCCGCGTAAAGCCTCAATGGAATTGATGCCCATACCGCCCATAAATTCTTTTATTTCGTGTTTCCATGCGGTCATCAGGTGGATCAGGCGTTTGCTGCCCGCTTCCGGATGAAGTCTTTTTACAAGCTCCGGGCGCTGGGTTGCGATGCCCCAGTTGCATTTCCCGCTCTGGCAGGTACGGCACAGATGGCAGCCGAGAGCAAGCAGGGCGGCAGTCGCCACACAGCAGGCATCCGCACCGAGAGCAATGGCTTTTACCACATCTGCCGCGCTTCGGATACTGCCGCCGACGACAAGAGACACATGGTTTCGGATCCCTTCGTCCCGAAGTCTCTGATCAACGGCTGCCAGCGCCAGCTCAATGGGGATACCTACATGGTCTCTGATTCTGGTGGGCGCGGCTCCGGTGCCGCCGCGGAACCCGTCAATGGCGATGATATCCGCTCCGCTTCGGGCAATGCCGCTTGCGATCGCCGCAATGTTGTGCACGGCGGCTACTTTTACAATCACCGGTTTTTCATATTCCGTGGCTTCTTTCAGAGAGAAGACAAGCTGGCGCAAATCTTCGATGGAATAAATATCATGGTGGGGTGCCGGGGAAATGGCGTCGGACCCTTCCGGGATCATACGGGTACGGGATATGTCCCCTGCAATTTTTGCACCGGGAAGGTGTCCCCCGATGCCTGGCTTTGCACCTTGTCCGATTTTGATTTCAATGGCTGCGCCTGCCTCCAGATAATCCGCATGGACGCCGAAACGGCCGGAAGCCACCTGTACGACGGTATGTTCCCCATAGCAGTAAAAATCTTCATGCAGCCCCCCTTCGCCGGTGTTATATAAGATCCCAAGTTCTGTCGCTGCCAGCGCCAGGGACTTGTGGGCGTTGTAGCTGATGGAACCATAGCTCATGGCAGAGAACATAACCGGCATGGACAGTTCCAGCTGGGGAGGCAGTGTGCAGTCCAGTTTTCCATCTTTCGTGCGCCGCACTCTTGACGGCTTTTTTCCGAGAAAAACTCTGGTTTCCATGGGTTCCCGCAAGGGATCAATGGAAGGGTTCGTTACCTGTGAAGCATTGATCAGGATTTTGTCCCAGTAAACGGGAAGGGGGTTTGGATTGCCCATGGAGGACAGAAGAACGCCGCCGCTGTTTGCCTGCCTGTAGATTTCTTTTATTGTCTGGGTCGACCAGTTGGCGTTTTCGCGCAGGGTGCAGTCGCTTTTTACAATCTTTAAGGCTTTTGCAGGACAAAAGGAAACACAGCGCTGGCAGTTTACGCATTTTGATTCGTCACATCTCATGATATTGTGTTTTTTATCATAACTGTGAGCATCATTTGCGCATTGCCGTTCACATGCACGGCAGGAAATGCATTTGTTTTCATTTCTGATTACTTCAAATTCCGGATAGATAAATTCGATACTCATGAAAACGCTCCTTCCTTTACTTGAACGATGACCGGTTCTCCGCCGGCGGGAGACCATATGTTTTCTGCATTTGGCTCCATGGTCCGGATCGCGGCTTCTTCACTGGCAATGAATACTTTATCGTCCTTTTCGCCAACTACCATGGAACGAAGCTTCAGACGGTCATTTAACGCCATCAATCCGCCCTCAAATCCCAAAACGATGGAGAAAGGACCGGTAATCAGAAGACTTGGAAACATCGTTCTGAGGTAAGTATGTTTCTTCTGGTCTTCCAAATCCGTTTTTGCCCCAATGGTACTCCAGAAAGGAGCGGCGATTACACTTGCGGCTTCGCCCAGCGTAAGCCCCTGTATCCGGAGCAGATAATCCATAATATAGGCAATCACTTCCGTGTCGGTCTGGAGGGTGCATTGATAACCGAACATTTCGATAAACCGGCGGTTTGCATCATAAGAAGAAATTTCTCCGTTATGTACGACGGAATAGTCCAGCAGTGTAAAGGGATGCGCGCCTCCCCACCAGCCGGGCGTGTTGGTCGGATAACGGCCGTGTGCCGTCCAGGAGTAACCTTCATATTCTTCCAGTTTATAAAAGACGCCCACATCTTCCGGGAAACCGACCGCTTTGAAGGCCCCCATGTTCCTGCCGCTGGAAAAGACATAAGCGCCGGGCATTTCGGCGTTGATCTTCATAACGGTTTTGGCGACAAACTCTTTTTCTTCTAACTGTAAGGATGTAAAAACAGATTTTAAGGGAGCGGCAAAATATCTCCATATAATTGGTTCGTCTGTGATTTCCGGAATCTTCCGGGTCGGAATGATTTCCGACTGGACAATCTCAAAGCGCTCCTTTAAGAAAGCTTCGCATTGCTTACGCGTGTCGCGGGAATCAAAAAACATATGGAATGCATAAAACTCTTTATATTCAGGGTAAATGCCGTAACCGGCAAAACCGCCGCCTAATCCGTTGGAACGGTCATGCATGGGTTTCATGGAACCGGCAATCAGTTCACCGGACATTTTCTTTCCGTCTCTGGAGATTGCCGCTGAGATTGCACATCCGGAGGGGATTCTTATCTGACCCTCGATTTTCATAAATCCTGTACCTTCCTTTCAGAATAAATCAAAAAAGCAAAGGCATCCGCTTAAAGGACAGGTGATTCCTGCCCTGAAAATGAACGCCTTTGCTCATATTTTATAGTTATACAGCGGATGATGGGCTTTGTCAATCTTTTTTAAGATCATGGAAAAAATAAAAAAAGGATTGACAAATGATTTTTCAGGGTGTATGATCCAACACGTAAAGGCAAAGGCGTCTTTGAGAGGAAGCTCTCAGAGACGCCTTTTACTTTTAGAACATGAAACTATGTACTTTTTGAAAGATATAACAGCCGATCCGGATGTCTGCTGTGGCCGGTTGTACATCGGCAAATTTATAAAAAATATTTTTCATGAGTACAAATCAAAAACGATACAGTTTGATTTAAAAGACAAGGGAGTCTTTTGCGGCGCAGGAAAAGTGTCGGGAAAGCCATCCTTGTCTTTTTCTTTTCAAACTGGAAGGAGTGGGATTATGAAGAAAGTATCAGATTTTTTTGGATGTAAAGTATTTGATGACAGAGTGATGAAGGCAAATTTATCGGCAGAAGTTTATCAGTCGTTAAGAAAGACGATTGAGGAAGGCGCGAAGCTTAATATCGGCGTGGCAAATGCAGTGGCGGCAGCTATGAAAGACTGGGCGGTGGATCAAGGGGCCACGCACTATACCCACTGGTTCCAGCCCCTCACCGGCGTCACGGCGGAAAAGCATGACAGTTTTATTTCTCCGTCTCCCGACGGGGGTGTGATTATGGAGTTTTCCGGAAAGGAACTGATCAAAGGAGAACCGGATGCTTCGTCGTTTCCCTCCGGCGGACTTCGGGCCACTTTTGAAGCCCGGGGATACACCGCATGGGATCCTACCTCTTATGCATTCATAAAAGGCAATACCTTGTGCATTCCTACCGCATTCTGTTCTTACGGCGGAGAAGCCCTGGATAAGAAAACGCCGCTGCTTCGTTCCATGGAAGCCTTAAATAAACAGGCAATCCGTATTCTCCATCTGTTTGGAAATGACAGTGTGAAATGCGTCCGCACATCCGTAGGACCGGAACAGGAGTACTTCCTTATCACAGAAGAAATGTATGAACAAAGGAGGGATCTTCGATTTACGGGACGTACGCTTTTTGGGGCAAAACCGCCCAAGGGACAGGAGATGGACGATCATTATTTCGGAGTGATCAAGCCAAAGGTTGCAGCCTATATGGAGGAACTCAATGAGGAACTCTGGAAGCTGGGCATTCTGGCAAAGACAGAGCATAATGAGGTTGCCCCGGCGCAGCATGAACTTGCGCCCGTCTATACAACAACAAACATTGCAACGGATCATAACCAGCTGACGATGGAAATTATGCAGAAGGTGGCGGCAAAGCACGGACTTGTATGCCTGCTGCATGAAAAACCGTTTGCCGGAGTAAACGGAAGCGGAAAGCACAACAACTGGTCCCTGACTGCGGATGGAGGCGTGAATCTGCTGTCCCCGGGGGAAACGCCGTATGAAAACGCGCAGTTTTTATTATTCCTCTGTGCGGTGATCAAGGCGGTGGACGACTATCAGGATCTGCTCCGTCTTTCTGTGGCAACAGCAGGAAATGATCACAGACTGGGGGCGAACGAAGCGCCTCCGGCAGTCATTTCGATCTTCCTTGGAGAAGAATTAAATGCGGTACTGGAAGCCATTGAAACCGGTACCCCCTATGCGGGAACGGAAAAAACACAGATGAAGCTGGGCGTGGACGTACTTCCAAAGTTTAACCGGGATACCACGGACCGCAACCGTACGTCGCCCTTTGCCTTTACCGGAAATAAATTTGAATTCCGTATGCTTGGCTCTTCCAACAGCATTGCCTGCGCCAATATCATGCTGAACAGCGCGGTGGCGGAAAGCCTGAAAATCTACGCGGACAGACTGGAAAATGCGGAGAATTTCGAAGATGCACTCCATGAAATGATCCGTAAGACCATCAAAGATCATAAACATGTTATTTTCAACGGGAATGGGTATGACGACACCTGGATTCAGGAAGCCGTGGAAAAGAGGGGGCTTCTGAACTATCGTACAACACCGGATTGTATGCCTCATCTGCTGGATGAAAAAAATGTACGGATGCTGACAAGTCACAGGGTATTTTCAGAAGCGGAGCTGAAGTCCAGATGTGAAATTATGCTGGAAAACTACTGTAAGACGGTTCTGATTGAGGCCAATACCATGATCGATATGGCAAAGACAGAGATTGCTCCGGCCATAAGCGCATATGTACTGGAGCTTGCAAATACGGCGGCGGCAAAAAAGGCGGTCGACGATTCCGTTTCATGCGGTTATGAGGCCGGACTTCTGAAAAAACTTGCAGGACTGGAAGATCAGATTGCCATGAAAACCGATGAACTGGAAGAAGCGGTGATGGGACTTACGGATGCGAAAGATGTGGAAGCAGAGTCCTGTATGATTCGGGATACGGTTTTAGGAAAAATGGAAGAGTTAAGAGCTGTCTGCGATGCGGCGGAAACAATGACGGCAAAGAAATACTGGCCGTTTCCAACCTACGGCGATCTGCTGTTCGGCGTAAAATAAGTTGATGACTTTACCCTTTAGTGCTGTCGCGCAGCGATTTAGAATAGGAGGAAGAAAAAATGGATGAAGCAATGAAAGCGTTTGTGCAGGAGGCGGTATCCGGCGAAGTGTTCGGAGTCTGGTTTTTAACCGGCGCCGCACTGGTGTTCTGGATGCAGGCAGGCTTTGCAATGGTAGAGGCAGGGTTTACCAGAGCAAAAAATACAGGAAATATCATTATGAAGAACCTGATGGATTTTTGTATTGGAACCGTAGTATTTATCCTGATTGGTTTTGGCTTGCTGATGGGAGAAGACCTGTTTGGATTTATCGGAAGACCGGGATTTGATTTGTTTACGGCATATGCAGAGTTCGATTTTTCCAGCTTTGTATTTAACCTTGTATTCTGTGCCACAACAGCGACCATCGTATCCGGCGCAATGGCGGAGCGTACAAAATTTCTTTCTTATTGTATTTATTCCGGCGTGATTTCTGCGTTGATTTATCCCGTTGAAGCACACTGGATCTGGGGAGGCGGATGGCTTTCGCAGCTTGGTTTCCATGATTTTGCCGGCTCCTGCGCGATTCATATGACAGGCGGTATTTCCGCATTGATTGGTGCGAAGATTCTCGGTCCCCGTATTGGAAAGTTCACCAGAGATAAGAGCGGAAAGGTTGTGAAGGTAAATGCATTTCCGGGACACAGCATTGCACTTGGAGCGCTTGGGGTATTTATTCTCTGGTTCGGCTGGTATGGATTTAATGGCGCGGCCGCAACTTCCATTGCGCAGCTTGGCTCCATTTTCCTGACAACAACGGTGGCGCCGGCTGTCGCAACGGTTGTCTGTATGATCTTTACGTGGATCAAATATGGAAAGCCGGATGTTTCCATGTGCCTGAACGCCTCTTTGGCAGGACTTGTGGCAATCACGGCGCCGTGTGATGTGACGGATGCATTCGGCGCAGTCGCGATTGGAGCAGTGGCAGGGCTTTTGGTTGTGTTTGGCGTATGGCTTCTCGATCATGTGCTCTACATTGATGATCCGGTCGGTGCAGTTGCCGTACACTGCATGAATGGGATCTGGGGCACGCTGGCGGTTGGATTATTTGCTACAGATACGGCACCCGGATACGGTATTGCAAATGCTTCGGGAGAAACGTTAACCGGTCTGTTTTATGGCGGCGGTTTTGAACTGTTAAAACTTCAGATGATCGGCTTTGCCGGTGTTGCGGTATGGACAGCCGTTACGATAACAGTTACATTCCTTATCATCCGTGCCATTGCGGGGCTTCGCGCAGACAGAGAGGAAGAAATGACGGGCCTTGATGTGACCGAACATGGTCTTCCTTCCGCATATGCAGGCTTTGCAATGCTTCCGGAGTATATGGAAGAAGGAAATGACCCGGTGGCGGTATCCGGCGAGACTCCGGCTGCGGAAGCGATTCCGGTTAAGAAAGTTCCTGCATTTGAAGAGGGAACTCCGAAGTTTACAAAGATTGAGATTGTCTGTAAGGAATCCAGACTGGAAGCATTAAAGAATGCCATGATGAAACTGGGGATTACCGGTATGACAGTATCTCATGTCCTGGGATGCGGGATTCAGAAAGGCAAACCGGAATATTACCGCGGTGTACAGGTGGAAGCAAATCTGTTTCCCAAAGTACAGGTGGATGTTGTAGTCAGCGCGGTTCCGGTCCGAAGGGTGATTGAAACGGCGAAGAAGGTACTTTACACAGGACATATTGGAGACGGAAAGATTTTTGTCTATGATGTGGAAAATGTGGTGAAAGTAAGAACCGGAGAAGAAGGATTTGACGCCCTTCAGGATGTGGAATAGTAAGAGCGGTCCCGGTCAGCTGCGACGTATGAGCAGAATATTCTATTAGCAGGAGGGAATAAAGTTATGGCCATTCATGAAGAGTGCGGTGTATTCGGAGTGATGGGTACAAAAAAGAGAAACGCCGCAGGCATTGTTTATTATGGGCTCTATGCCCTGCAGCACAGAGGACAGGAGAGCTGCGGAATTGTTGTAAATGATGACGGCGTATTTTCTTCCCATAAAGATCTGGGGCTTGTCAGTGAAGTGTTTTCTGAAGATATATTAACTCATTTCCCCATGGGAAATATGGCGGTGGGCCATGTAAGATATGGAACAACCGGAGGAAACACAAGAAATAACTGTCAGCCTGTGGAAGTCAACCATCAGAAAGGAAAGATGGCGCTGGCGCACAATGGAAATCTGACCAACGCATTGGAGCTTCGGGATAAGCTGGAATTATCGGGGGCAATTTTCCATACAACCAGCGATACGGAAACCATCGCTTATGTGATTACAAGAGAAAGGCTTATGACGCCAAGCATTGAGGAGGCAGTCAGCAATACGATGAACTTACTGGAAGGCGCGTATTCGCTGGTGCTGATTTCTTCTACAAAGATGATTGCGGCAAGGGATCCATATGGATTCCGGCCGCTTTGTTATGGAAAGATGGCGGACGGGACCTATGTGGCAGCCTCCGAAAGCTGTGCTTTGTCAGCGGTGGGAGCCGAATGGATCCGTGATGTGCTGCCGGGAGAGATTCTGGTGTTTACAAAAAACGGTGTGGAATCAAGGAAGGAACACTGCAAAAAACAGAGACAAAAAACCTGTATTTTTGAATACATCTATTTTGCAAGGCCGGATTCGGTGATAGACGGAACCTCCGTTCATAAGGCAAGGCTCCGGGCCGGGGAAATTCTTGCAAAATCCCACCCGGCGGGGGCGGATATTGTGGTGGGCGTGCCGGATTCGGGGCTGGACGCCGCGCTGGGATTTGGCAGAGCCGCGGGAATTCCTTACGGAATCGGACTGATTAAGAATAAATATATCGGCAGAACCTTTATTTCCCCGGGGCAGAGCGCAAGGCTTGACCAGGTAAGGATTAAGCTGAGCGCGGTTGAGGAGAGCGTCAGGGGAAAGCGGGTGGTGCTGGTGGACGATTCCATCGTAAGGGGAACCACCAGCGGGCGGATTGTAAGGCTCCTCCGGGAGGCCGGGGCCAGGGAAATCCATATGCGAATCTCCTCGCCTCCCTTTTTACACCCCTGTTACTACGGAACGGATATCGATTCCCCGGAGCATCTGATTGCCTGCAGCCACAGCGTGGAGGAGACGGCGCGGATAATCGGGGCGGACAGTCTTGGCTATCTGCCGGTGTCCGGCCTTGGGGAACTGATTCGGGAGACGGACGCGTCCATATCCGGCGCAGGCGCTGAAAAGGAAAGCGCCGGAAGCGGTATGGGAACTGGCTGTCATGACTGCGCCGGTTACTGCTGCGCCTGCTTTGACGGCAATTATCCCACGCCGGTTCCCTCCGATACGAGAAAAGACAGATTTGAACGGAAGCTTTCAGAGAAAAAGCTTTAAAGGCAGTATAATTGTTACTCTTGTTCCAATCCCCGGCGCGCTGTCATATTGCAGCCCGTACGGCGCGCCGTAAGTGAGTTTAATTCTTTCGTGAATGTTCCATACGCCATACCCGTGACCGTTTAAGTGGCTTCTCTTGTTGAAAATATGGAGGAGCCGCTCTTTTGTCATGCCTACGCCGTCGTCGGAAACGGTGATATGGAGTTCCTCCCCCTCTTTTGACGCGTTAAGAACAATAGTTCCGCTTTCCGATTCCTTTTCCCTTATGCCGTGGGTGATTGCGTTTTCAATCAGAGGCTGCAAAGTGACCTTGATAATCTGATAGGGGTACAGCGATAAAGGCACATTGTTCTGCAGGACAATGCTGTTGTTAAAGCGGAGGTTCTGGATATCAATATAGGCTTCTATAGGCCGGATTTCATCCTCCAGGGTCACGATAGACTCTCCGTTTCCAAGGCTCAGCTTGTAAAACGCGCCCAGCTCGCTGGCGGCCGTGGAAACCTCTGGGGCATGGTTGCGGATTCCCATCCAGTAAATCATATCCAGTGTGTTGTAAAGAAAGTGAGGGTTGATTTGCGACTGCAATACCTGCAGCTCCAAATCCTTGATGGCAACGCCCTGCTCATACTGTTCCTTCATGAGCTTTTGAATCTGCACCTGCATATGGTAAAAGCTGTCGGTCAAATCCCCAATTTCGTCGTTTCCGTTGTCAATCCTCTTCGGGGCGATGATTCCCCGGCTGAAATCCGACATCTGGCTCTTTAAAACCACAATCCGTGAGGTGAGGGAGCGGCTGGTCATATAAATAATAGGCATACAGAACAGCAAAACCACGAAAACCAGCAGTATCATCTGATGGAGCAGCTGGCGGCTGCTTGCCAGCAAATCCGCAGAGG
>ERZ808046.261-NODE-261-length-62174-cov-7.802325_pt1 | contig 62174 bp, 52 predicted proteins | sample MGYA00380196_ERZ808046 | MGnify/ENA primary metagenome ERZ808046 (study PRJEB31490, sample SAMN06133421) | mouse gut metagenome | isolation source: Z6_2 | host: mice | place: China: Chengdu | collected 2015-05 ... | reverse complement strand
CACTCAGACTCGTGCTTGCCGACTCACTCAGACTCGTGCTTGCCGACTCACTCAGGCTCGTGCTCGCTGACTCACTTACGCTTGTACTCGTGCTCGCTGACCCACTCAGGCTTATGCTTGTGCTCAAGCTCACCGATGTGCTCTCGCTCTGGCTCACACTATCAATCGTACTTCCCCCAGGTATATTACCGGGTCCCTCATTAGATTTAGTTTTATCCTTGTACCACTCTATAAAGGCCGCAACTCCCTGACGATTTAATATCATAGCACCTTCTATAATAGTATTATTATCAAAATATGAATCATCTTTCTCGTCTTTAACAATCGCCTTGACAATTCTGTGATACTTTCCATTATTTTGTTCAGAGTCTGCTGCATTTTTAGGATCCTCTGGCTTCCATTTCACTTCACCTTCATTGTCCTCTGCTAAAACGACAGCATTTAAGCCTAACTTATTCATCACCTCAGCCAAAAGAAGATTGCCACTCTGCAGAGCCTCTAATAATGTATCATCCTCTTCTGACAACGCTTCGCTTGCTAATGTAGACAGGTCCTCATCGTCCTCTGTACTCTCACTTGTAGACACATCGCTTTCGCTGGTGAAGTCCTCACTTTCATTCTCGCTGGTAGACGCATTACTCTCGCTTTCACTCTCGGAAGCATCGCTGTCATCCTCGCTGGTAGACGCATCACTTTCGCTCTCACTCTCGGAAGCATCGCTGTCATCCTCACTGGTAGACGCATCACTTTCGCTTTCACTCTCGGAAGCATCGCTGTCATCCTCGCTGGTAGACGCATCACTTTCGCTCTCACTCTCGGAAGCATTGCTGTCATCTTCACTGGTAGATGCACTACTCTCACTGTCACTACTGGGAGCTTCACTTTCACTGGTAGAAGTAGATGCTTCACTTACCGGTTCTTCACTGGTCTCAGTGGTAGATGTCTCACCACTTTCCGGTACGGAAGCTGAACCCTCTTCATTCTCCGGCAGCGCAACGCTGCTGTCAGTCGTAGAAGTTTCATCCTGGTTTATAACCGGAGCCTGACTGCTTATATTATTCAGGTCAACCTCTATCTCGCCCTGCGCTCCGAGAGCATCAATCTCCAGTTCATTCGCATATACCAGATCAACATCCTGGAATACACTGGCTCCGCCAATCGCAATTCCTGCTGCCGCAATTGCTTTCATTGCTTTCTTTTTGTTCATACCGTTCCTCCAAACCACTACATATGTCAGAATAGGGCTGCTGCCACTCTAACATTGCCCTTCTCACTGAAACTATTACTGTTTACTAAAGTTTATTGTAACAAATCAAGTGTCCTGCAAACTGCCTCATGCATGATAAATTTTATTCTTTTTTAATAATTATCGTATTAAAACAAAGCCCGACAGGCATCATAGTTGGAAATTGTACGATATTCCCGAAAAAAACCACACCAGAAGCTTGTCAATATCATAACCGAGGATGGAAGCATCACAAGTGTACTGTCAATATTCCCCTCTATCTGCATAACCAGTGGGACTCCCATACATACACCCATAACCGTTGCGCTGAAAAAGCTGATCCGGCATACCACTCTTCTCAGATATCGTCTCGTATCCCTTCCCGCATGGATGTCCACTATGCTGTCTCCGCTTTTCAGGAACTGTTCTGTAACATCCTTCGGACTGATCATCATCAGCGTAAGCCCAAAAGTAAGCAGGTATTCACACACGATATATACGGCGATTCCGAAAGGTTTTGACATGGACATATTTTCCTGCCACCACATGATCCCCGTATTTTCCGGAAACAGGATCCTCAATAGAGAGACCAGCAGCTGCGGCAGCATAAACAGCATCGTGGAAAACATCACCGGCATGACTCCTACCGGATTCAGCTTGACGGCCATATAATTTTTATCCGCGTAAATATTATGTATGGAGATGCGCTGCACCGGAATCCTTTTTTCTGCATTTTCCATAACAAGAGTGATGACCATCATCATTGCCGCCAGCGCCAGCGGAATGGCAAGGCTTTGTATCGTATGTCCGCTGACAGTCGCCATGATCCTGTCCAGAATATTGACCAGTGCAAAAAGCATACGTCCACCAAATCCATATTTTGCATTCCTGTCCGACAGCCACATGATCAACATTACGCCTGTTATCATCTCTATGACCACTATCCCCCCGGCTGCCGGCAGCATATCGCCGGTCACTCTGAATTTCAGCTGCTTTACCTGGGAAAAAGCCTGTAATACTGCGATGATCAATGTCACGGTAACCGATGCCCGCCTGACCTTTCCCGGAGAAATCTTTGTATCTGATATCAGATTTCTGCAGGCTATAAAAATCTGCACGATCAACCCGCTTATCATATAAGGGAACACACCCAATGTAAAAACAGACGACCTGTATGCATCACCGCCGATCGTCTGTATCCACATTTCTCCTGCACTGACGTATCCGATCCTGTTTGGGGAGGTGTCTATTCCATAGAGAGGAATGCACCGCCCCAATATATATACCAGCAGAACCAGCCCTGTATATGCAAGTTTATATAACATAATACTTTCCTGCTTTTTTGAGCGTAACATAATGAATTCTCCAGATGATTTATCCTCACAGCGCTGCCCCGTCCAGCTTCTGCGTCAGATCCGTATAATACCACAGATTCCCTTTTCCGAACTTATCCAGATACGCCGTCTCGATCCGCCGGAAGATCTCCACGCAGGAATCCTCCACCGTTCTGGTGAGCATCAGGATAAAATGCCGGTTGCCGTACCGTGTATAAGCATCGCCCAGCCGCAGGGAATCGCCGATGACTTTTTTCAAAAGCCCCATCTGCTCCTGCAGGTTGATCTGCTTCTGGTTTTCTTTACGCCCTTTTTCGCTGAGTGTGAGAAACATCAGTACCGCCGGGAACTCGCTTCGCGCCTTGGCCCGCGCCACCAGACGGCAATAATCCACGAAGCTGGGATACGTACAGTAATAAGCGCCCTGCACATCCCGTTCACTGAATATCGCATTCTTGATGTCGTCCTTTTTCTCCATAAAAGCCCGGTCCATCTCCCGGAATCCGGCCGCACTCTGGCTTCTTGTATGAATCTTATCCATCAGCTCCACGGCCTCGAAACACTCCTGCATCTCCGCTGTAGGCGGGGTGCCCATCTCCCGGGCATACAGCTCCATGGTATCGTTGTAGATCTCCAGCGCCTCGTCGTAGCGGTAGATGTCCAGATTGCAGCGGATCAGGCGGGTCTGCCAGTTCTCAAACGGATAGATGGACGCCGCCCGGGTGTAGATCCGAATAAGATTCTTATAGTCCCTTTTCCTGCGGAATTCCTGTTCCAGTTCCCGGATGGTTTCCAGATAAAGCTCCTTGTAGTAAATGCTTTTCTGGAAAAACCACATTTCAGACAGGTTCGACGGGAGCAGTTCTCCGCGGTACATACCGTTGGCCGTGTCAAACAAAGACAGCCGCCTGTCAGAATCTTTCTCCGCCCGAGCCTTTTCCATGGCAGCCTCAAACTGCTGTGTATCCAGTACCAGAGGCAGTCTGCTCTTAAAGCAGCACCTTCCTTCTCTGATCTCCACATAATCATCATCCGGCAATCCCGCGGACATCAGCTGCCCTTTGAGCCGGTAGATCAAATTATTCAGATTCTTATTACGGTTGGCCGTATCCGTTTTCTCGTTCCACCCATAAAGGCTGTCAAGCAGCTCCCCCTTCGGAATCCCGCCCGCCAGAGACAGCAGAAGCATCTGGAGCAGCCGGATTGATTTCGAGCCGCCCGTCTTGTTCAACGCAAGCGCCTCATCGCCGTAATACATGGAAAAACCTCCCAGCAGCTGTATCCGCAGGGTCTTATCCGTCATCGCCATATGTAGTTCCCTCCCCCATTGCGCTTTGGACGCTCGTCTGTGTGCCGCTCTCTGTCCGGTACTGCAGACGTTTTTGCCGTTTTCAGCGGCTTTGCAACAGTCCGCCAAAGTACACTTTGGCGAACTTTTTTGTTATGGAAAAATCATACAAATCTATCCTCTGATTTATGTCTGTTTTGTTACATTATATGAATTCCCCTGTACAGTGTCAAATAAATTCCCTCATACAAGCGTAATTTACGGCAGTTTTTCAAAGTGTACTTTGCAGAACCTGTCGCGCATATACCGTTCACGTTTTCAAAAATCCGCTTTTTAGAGTTTTTTCGCCAGCATCTCCGCATTTGTGGCATATTTCAATGCGGTATTTTTCGCAATGATCCCCTGTTTATACAGGTTCAGGAGGCTGCCGTCCATGGAGATCATATCCTCTTTCATGGAGGAGTAGATGATCCCGTCAATCTGCGGAATCTTGTTATCCCGGATCATGTTGCGGATCGCGGGCGTCACCGTCATGATTTCCAGTGCGGGAACCATGCGCCCGTCCAAAGCGGGGACAAGCTGCTGCGAGACTACCGCATTGAGCACGGTAGACAGCTGGATGCCGATCTGTTTCTGCTGGTTTGCCGGAAATACATCAATAATGCGGTCGATGGTATTGGCCGCGCCGATCGTGTGAAGCGTCGAGAGCAGCAGGTGTCCGGTCTCGGCCGCCGTCATGGCAACCTCTATCGTCTCATGATCGCGCATTTCTCCCAGCAGGATTACGTCCGGGCTCTGGCGCAGAGCGGCCCGCAGTGCGCTGACATAATTCTCGGTATCCACATTGATCTCCCGCTGGCTGACAACGCTCTGTGCATGCTGGTGCAGATATTCCAGCGGATCTTCCAGCGTTATGATGTGTTTGCTCTGGCTGCGATTGATCTGATCGATCATGCAGGCCAGCGTGGTGGACTTACCGCTCCCGGCAGGCCCGGTGACGAGTACCATTCCTTTGCCGGCTTCTCCCAGACGGAGAACATGCTCGGGAATATGCAGGGCCTGTGCATCGGGCAGATCAAAAGTAATGATACGGATCACGGCAGACAGCGTCCCTCTCTGTTTGTAGGCGCTGACACGAAACCGTGAAAGCCCTCTGATGGCAAAGGAGAAGTCGTCGTCTCCGTTCTCATACAATCCCTGCATATCCCGGTTGCCTGCGCAGCTGTAGATCTCGGTGAGCACGCTTTCCGTATCGGCCGGCAGCAGCTTCTCTTCACAAAACCGGCATATGACCCCATTCTTCCGATAAGAGAGCGGCAATCCCGCAATGATGAACACGTCCGAAGCCTCCTGCGCGATCGCTTCCTGTAGACATTCCTGTAAATTCATGGTCTTAAACTCCTTTTCAACGTAACGTATGATCCTTATTCCTGTATAACGGGCAGCAGTTTCAAGGGTTGTTCCTTTGCTGTGCTTTCTGTATTGACAATCTTCCATGCCCTGACTTCGTAATAGTTGTCGTGCGCCCGGTAGTCTGTCACCGCAAGCGTCACTGACAGCGCCTGCCGTTCCCCGGCCGGAACCTGAAAGGAAATCATGCATTCTCCTTCCATCTGCTGCACCTGCAGGACAATCCCATCCACCTGCATCTCATGGACCGCTTCGCCGACGCCCGTAAAATAGGCCGCAAGCCCCTTTTCCGCCTCTCCGGAAATGTCCGGATCATGTAGACCAGTCTGGTCAATACCGGATGCCGTCTCATAGAGAATACGGTCTATCTCGCCGACGATCGTCTCCGCCCTCTCCGAGGCTTCATAATACGCCTGCTTATGCGCCGCCAGCCTTTCGCTGAAAGTATGATCGCTTTTGGCGCTCGAAAGGGACAGGATCGCAAACGTAGCCAGACAGAGTACCAGAAAAATGACCAGCAGCGAAGAAGACCCGATATTTACAAAGAAAGGCTGTTGTTTATCCTTCACTGTCGTCTGTCCTCCTCGCAATATGATGCCCGACCTGCAGCCGGTAAACAGAGGATTCCGCCTCCTGGCCGCCGCTGCCTTCTCTCATTTCCAGTGTGGCCTCGATCATCCGCTCCGCCTGCTCCATATGGATGTCCAGAACATAGGCCGCCGTCTCCTGCCCGCAGGCCGCGAAGGAATCGTCGTAATAAAGCCGTACGTCTGCCGTCTCCGCCGGTCCGCTCTCCGCCGACAGCTCCGGATAGTCGCCTTCCGGGTACTGCTGTGCAAGCAGATCCACCCCCTCCGGCAGGCCGTTTGATGTACAGATGATCTCCGCGGCGCCTGCGCATTCGTTGACCGCTCTGGACAACGCATCCGAATCGCGGCTCAGCAGATGCGCTTTTACAAAAAACTCCACACAGACAGCGCTCGCCACTGAGAAAAAGAGAATCGCAAATATTAACTCCATCAAAAATAAGCTGGATGATCTTGCCCTGCTTTTATGAACCATTGCCTGTCTGTCCTTTCATCGTCCCATGTCCTGTCTGCTCCGAATGCCGATCACGGCCGCACTCGTTCTTCCTTCTTCATCCGTACACTCGAACTTAAGAAGCCGGTCCGAAATCTGCTCCATGGAAAAATCGTGCACTTCAAGGATCGTTTTGCCGTTCCCGGCCGCAGCCGCCGTTCCGTCCTTGATAAAAAGCTCTTTCAGTTCCTGCCCGTATATATAAATATAAGTATAATAGCTTTCTTCTTCATAACGCTGTTCCAGAATCAGGGCGTCACAGCCGTCAAAACTCCCCAGATACACGGCCCCGTTCTCATCATTCTGGTGGATCTTCTCGCCGATGTACGCCAATCCTGTACGGGACGTATACCGGAGCGAAGACCTTTCCGTAGTTGACTGATATATGCCCGCCGCCAGCAGGATCAGCGTAAGCGCCGACAGGGCAAAGACAAAGAACAATGCGATCGGGAACAGAAAATCAATGATATGTCTGCGTTTCAGACGAAATCCCATGCCTTCACTCCTCCTTTTCGATGATCGTGATATCCGGCAGGATATTGGACCCGATCGTGCGGTAATCTACAAAAAAAAGAGTTTCGTCGTAAGTAAGCCCGTACCTGCTCTTCAAATATTCCAGATCCGCCGGATAAGCCCCCTCCACCGCATAGCAGTGCGTGACGCTGCGCATAATCGCATTTTCCAGACTTTCTCTCTGCCGTTTTCTCGTGCCTTCGGAAATCGAGGATATCCCCTGCAAAAAGACAAACACGATCACCAGAAACACACCGACCGACAGAAGCATTCTGCTCTGTGCTCCTCTTTGTTTACGATATACAAACCGCTTCATAGCCTGGCTCCTTATCCCTCCGGCGCTGCACGCCTGCTGCCTGCACTGCCGCACTCCAAACGACTCACTGACTCACTGACTCACTGACTCACTGCACTAAATACTGGACATGATCCCCATAAGCGGCAGCATCACCGACAGAAGGATCACTCCCACGATCAGGGACAGCGCCGCCACCAGCGTAGGTTCCAGCACCGCCAGCAGATTGTTCATTCTCGTGTCGATATCATCCTGATACAGGTCCGCGATCTGCTCCATCACCTGATCCATGGCCCCTGTTTTGGAACCGATCGAAGCCATCCGCGCATAGACGCCGCTAAACATCCCCGCATGGAAAAGCGCCTCGGAGAGATCTTCCCCGTCGCGGATCTTCTCCAGACACAGCTCTATCTTCTTCTGAAACACCGGATCGTCATTTAAGGAAGTGACAAGTTCCATACTGCGGTCGGGATTCAGGCCGCTGCTCAAGGTGAGTGCCATGCCGCTGGCAAACCGGCAGGCTGCGATCTCCTCATAGATCGCCCTCGTAAAGCCAAGTTTATACCCGATCTTCTGAAACAAACGCCGTCCCGCTGCGGTACGCGTCCCGTAGAAGATCATGCCCGCAACGGCAGCCAAAAAGAGGATAACGACAATGAAATAGCGGCCAAGCGCCGTTCCCGCATGCATCAGCGTCCGGGAAAACCCTGTCATCTCCGTGCCAAGCTGAATGAACACCTGATTAAAGACCGGCATCACCTTTACCAGCAGAACAACGATGACCAGCGTCATCATGGCGACCATGATCATCGGGTAGGTGATGGAACTGCGGATGCTTTTGCGGATCGAGTCCTCCCGCGCGTAGTGGTTCTGCAGTGACTCCATCACCGCATCCAGTGTCCCCGTCTCTTCACCGATCTGCACCATATGAAGCATATAAGAGGGATAGATCCCTGCAGATTCCATCGCCTGATACAGGCTGCCCGTCTCCTGCATGTTGGAAAGAAGCGCAAGAAGCACCTCCTTCTCCCCGGCGGACGCGGCATCCTCCTGCATGATCATAAGCCCTTCCAGCGACGAAATGCCCGCCTTGAGGATCAGGGCGATCTGCCCGCAGAATGAAGATAATTCCAGACTGGAAAAAGGTTTCATATTTGGTAGTCCTCCGTTTCCGTTCGTGTTGTTTTTCAAATTAGTAGGAATACTTTACGGTGTAATTTTTCCCGTCTCCGATATATTTTTTGAGGGAGGAACGGCTGTTGCCCGCCGCCAGCGTGGGGTCCATCAAAGACCAGTGCTTTCCGTCAAATTCGATGATGCTGTCCACCCAGCCGATCTCCGTCAGATAGACGCTGATCCAGGCATGGTAAGCCTCCCCGGAATAGCCGATCTGCAGCTTCGTCGGTATGCCCTGTGAACGGAGCATGGCCGCCATAAGCGACGCATAGTCAAAACAGATGCCCTTCTTCGTCTTAAGCGTCCTGTCCACATCCGGCAGGTATCCTCCCGTGACCGTCGCCGCCAGTTCCTCATCGTAAGTAATATTCTCTATGATATACAGATAGACCCGCTCCACGTAGTCAAGATCATCGGCAGACTCGCCGGACAGCCTGATGCCGCAGGCCACGGTCTCATCGTCCCGGGTAAACCAGGCATACTGGTTCGGATACAAAAAGGGCCGGAACTCATCCGCAAGTTCCACCTGCATCTCCTGTGAAAAGGCCAGCGCGTACATATCATCCTGTACATGCTCCAGAACATCGACTTTATAGCTGCCGTCCCCCTCCGACAGCGGAAAAGTCTCGTAGGAGCTGCCGGCAAGCGTATAAGTATAGGTAGTCGAGTCCGGCACCGTGATCTGCACTTTGACCTTGGATGCCCCTCCCTGATAACGTATCATCACATACCCTTCGTCAGTATGGGAGGCGTCTATGGAAACCGTGTCATCGCCGTATGTAACGTCGCCGGAGGCTTCGGGAACAAGACAGGTCTGCACGGTAGCCCGCCCTCCTGCTTCCGCCTTTTTCCCTGCCGCTTTGGCATTCCCGATCCCGGAGGAGGCTTCTTTTGTATCCGCCGCCTCTTCTCCCGCGTCTTTCCCGGAAGGCGAACCGGATGACTGGAAAGAGCATCCGATAAAAGCGAAGACAAAAGCAAATATGAGAAATACACAGATTGGTAATTTTCTGTGCATAGGACAACTCCTTTCCAAAGAAAAATATATTTACGCCAGTATATCATCAAAAACACGCCCGAACAAGAACAATTATATTCCAGCGCCGGATCCTTTTGACCGGATTGTTACGATTCCTTCAACCTGCGGTAAAGCGTAAAATACATGGTCACGAAGCAGGCCAGCCCGCCTATGGCATTGGAGACAGGCTCCGCCAGGAACACCCCGTTTACCCCGAATCCCACCTTCGGCAGCAGCAGCGTCAGCGGCGCCACGATCACCGCCTTGCGCAGCAGTGAGAAAAAGATCGCATGGCGGGAGTAGCCAAGCGCAGTAAAAGCCGCCTGCCCCGAAAACTGAAACGCCATAAAGAAAAAGCCGAAAAAGTACAGCCGCAGCGCATCCACACCCGCTTCGATCATGGCCCCGTCCTCCGTGAATACGGACAGCAGCAGATGCGGACTTAAGATCACCAGCAGCCATGCAACTACCGTATAAAGGATACCAAGCACCGTCATAAAGCGGATGCCCTCCCGGACCTTCTCGTATTCCTTCGCCCCGTAATTATATCCCAGTACCGGCTGCGCCCCGTTTGTGATGCCGCTGACCGGCAGGGACAGGATCTCCCTGGCGGAGTTGATCACCGTCATCACACCCACGTAAAGGTCGCCGCCGTAAATCTTAAGCGTCGCATTGCACACCACCTGCACAAGACAGTTCGTCCCCTGCATGATAAAACCCGACATGCCCAGCGCCATGATCTCTCCCGCCAGCCTGCCGTCGATCCGCAGATTCCGCCTCTGCATGGGAAGCAGCGCCTTTTTCCCTGTCAAAAAACACAGCACCCAGATACAGGACACCGCCTGGCTTAACACCGTCGCCAGCGCCGCACCGCCCACGCCCATATGCAGCCCGAAAATAAAAACAGGATCCAGCACCAGATTGAGCACGGCGCCAAACAGCGTCGTCAGCATACCGATCCGCGGAAATCCCTGCGCGTTGATGAAGCCGTTCAGCCCCGTAGCCAGCATCGTAAAAGGCGTCCCGATCAGATAGATCCGCAGGTAGGCGTCCGCATACAGATAAGAAGCGTCGCTGGCGCCGAACAGATAAAGCACCGGCCTGCGAAACAGATAACAGAACAAAAACAAGACCACCGATGCGGCAAGCAGAAGCGAAAACGTATTGCCCAGTATTTTTCCTGCCCGCTCCTCCTTCCCCGCTCCCCTCGCAATGGAAAAAAGCGGCGTGCCGCCCGTGCCGAACAGAAACGTAAAGGCCGCGATCAGCGTCGTCAGCGGAAACACCAGCCCGATCCCCGTCAGCGCCATGCTGTCCGCTCCCGGCAGATGCCCGATATAAATACGGTCCACCACATTATACAAAAGCTGCACCAGCTGTGCCAGAATCAGCGGTATCGACTGCGCAACAATATTCTGCCAGACCTTCCCCTTAGAAAAATCAGTTGAATGCATCATAAAATCCTCTCCCAAATGTTACCATTTACTCTTTTACTATCTTACCACGCTTTCCCGTAAGGAAGCAAGTTCGTGTGCTGTCATGAAAAAGGCCGCTGCGACTGACGCTGCAGCAAACGTTACCAAACTCCCTCCTGTTTTGTCTGACCCTATTGACAGTAGTACGAAATCATACTATAATGGCCTTTATGGTACGATTTCGTACTATTATAATGTAAAAGAAGGAGCCGGGTCATGTGTGACAATCTTTCCAAAAAATTGAAACGCTACAATTATCTGGTGGGAGAAATCGACGCTACCTATCATGAACTCTCCACAAAATTCGGCCTGTCCGACAGCATGATGCGGATCCTCTATACCATCTGCGATAACGGTACAGACTGCCCGCTGCAGAAAATATGCCGCCTCACCGGCCTCAGCAAGCAGACCATCAATTCCGCCCTGCGCAGACTGGAGCAGGAAGGCATTGTATATCTGGAACCCTTAAGCCCGAAGAATAAGAATGTCTGCCTGACAGAAGCCGGCAAACAACTGACACAGCAGACTGCCGGTCGCCTCCATGAAATGGAGAACGCTGTCTTTGCCTCCTGGCCGCCGGAAGACGTCGAGAAATACATTGCACTGACAGAAGCCTATCTGCATGCCCTGCGGGAGCAGGCTGCGGTATTGTGCTGACTGCAGCAGGGCTGTTATGTTTGCGTCCTCTTCTGTCCATGTTAGGCGCCGGCGGCCAGATGCTGGAAGACTGTATCACTTACGGGAAGATCATTCTGCCCGCAGTGACCGCCTATATTCTGCAGTATGAATTTCAGTGCCTGTTCGCCACCGCCGAGAAACCGAAGCTGGGACTCTATATAACCATCGCCGCCGGACTGACCAACGCCCTGCTGGACGCCCTTTTTATCATCGTCTTTCGCTGGGGACTGCAGGGCGCGGCCGCGGCTACCGCCATCGGCCAGTGTGTGGGCGGCATTCTCCCGCTGCTCTATTTCGCCCGGCCGAACACCAGCCTGCTGCGGCTTACGAAAGCGAAATTCGATGGCACGGCATTGCTGAAAGTCTGCGCCAACGGTTCCTCGGAGCTGATGAACAACATATCCGCTTCCATCGTCAGCATGCTCTACAATATCCAGCTGTTAAAATACGCCGGAGAAGACGGCGTTGCCGCCTATGGTGTACTGATGTATGTCAATATGATCTTTCTGGCCGCTTTCATCGGCTTCTCCGTAGGCGTCTCCCCGGTGATCGGCTACCACAGCGGCGCCGGCAGCTACGAAGAGTTGAAGGGCCTGTTGAAGAAAAGTTTTATCATAACAACCGTTTTTGCAGTTTTGATGTTTGCTGCCGCACAGCTGCTGGCCGGGCCGCTTTCCCGGATGTTCGTCGGTTACGACCAGGAACTGCTTACAATGACGTTACGCGGCTTCTTTGTCTTCTCCTTTTCCTTCCTCTTTGCAGGATTCGCCATCTTCGGCTCCGCCTTCTTTACGGCGTTGGGAGACGGCCTTACCTCCGCCCTGATCTCCTTTCTGCGGACCCTGGTATTCCAGATCTCCGCAGTCCTGCTCCTGCCGCTGATCTGGGGCCTTGACGGCATCTGGATCTCCATAGTCGCGGCAGAAGCAGCGGCCGTTATCGTCGCACTGCTGTTCCTGCTCGGAAAACGCAGGAAATATCATTACTAATGTTATTTTTACAAAAACAGATCCCGGCAGACATTCTCAGCCTGCCGGGATCTGTTTTTCATGATCTGCTACTTATTACCTGTTACTTATTACCTGTTACTTATTACTTATTACTTGTTACTTATTATCTGTTACCTATTACCCATTACCTATTGTATTGCCTGTTACCTATCATCCGTTATATAACAATTAATTATTATTTTTACATACTGAACTTTCGATATTCTTCCGGCTTCCGGTAGTTCCTGCTCACACCGTCATCCTCATACAGCATATACTCTGCCCCCGCAAATCCAAGTACCGTCATATGCTCCATATCAACCGCTTCCACATATTCAGCCGACTCTGCCAGCGGAATACACTTTCCGCTGCGGATAAACAGCGGCACTTCATTCAGAGCGATCTCCACATAATGATGCCCCTGCCCCAGTACTTCCTCACTGATCGTGCCGTCCGGCAGGAATTTGACGAACTTCATCTCTTCCGGCAGATAAACATAACGCCCCTTCGCATTCTGCGTGTAGACCGGAGCGATCATGATCTCATCCCCCAGCATCATCTGATCTTCCACTTGCAGCGCCATCGCATCTTCCGGATAAACGAAAGCCAGCGGTTTAAAATACAAGTCGTTATTTAATGCAGCTTTCATATACTCGCTGTACAGATACGGAATCAGACGGTAACGCACACCGATCACATGCCGGAAATCCTCGATGTTCTCAAACTGGTAACACTCCTGTTCTCTCGTTCCCTGTGCCGCATGGTTACGCATCAACGGTGTAAATACACCCAGCGCCAGCCAGCGCAGCAGCATATCCCTTGTCGTATCGGCGCCGAATCCGCCCAGATCCGCACCGGTATACAGGAAACCGCACATATTTAAGGACGGCAGCATTTTCAGGTTCAGCAGGATATGAGACCACCAGGACTTGTTGTCCCCTGTCCAGATGCCGCCATAACGGTGCATACCGATATAAGAAGAACGGGAGAACATGAGGAATCTCTTGTCCGGATCGATCCGCTCAAAAGCCTCTCCGGCCGCCCTCGTCATATAATAGCCGAACAGATTATGTACCTTGTCGTGGCGCACTCTTCCATCCTTCGTATTATGATAAAAACGCCTGTAATCTTCCCTGCTGTTGGCCAGACTGCCCAGCTTCCACATCAACGGCCATACAGACGGGCCGGCAAAACGTTTCTTATCGCCTTCCGCAGCAGTTTTTTCACCATCTTCGCCCTGATTCCTGTTATCTGCGGCCATCTCCCCGGCAGTGATACCACCTTCCATCTCATTCTCCAGGAAATCTTTCAGCATATCTTTCAACTCCGCCAGACCCTCTTTGGAATAGAAGATCGCCGGCTCATTCATGTCGTTCCAGAAGCCCTCAATGCCCTGATCGGTCAGAATGCGATACTTATCACCAAACCATTTCCGCGCTTCCTCATTCAGCACATCCGGGAAATGCGTATCCCCGGGCCACACCGCAGCCACGAAATCGCTGCCGTCCTCTCGCTGGCAGAAATAACGGTTCTTCACACCCTCCTCGTAAATGTCGTAGCCTTCCTCCACCTTCACCCCTGCGTCAATGATCGGGATCAGCCGGATATTCCTGTCCTTCATCTCCTGCACAAACGCCGGAAAATCCTGGAAGTTCTCCTCATTTAACGTAAAGTCCTTAAAGCCCTGCATATAGTCGATATCCATATAGACCATATCCAGCGGCACACCGTTCTCCCTGTAGCCATCTACCACCCTGCGGAAATCCTCCTTCGTCTTATATCCCCAGCGGCTCTGCCCGAAACCAAATGCATACTTGGGCGGGATATAGCTTCTGCCGATGATGCCGCGGAACTGCTTCACAATATCATAGGGGGAATCCCCGTCGATCACAAACAGGTTCAGGTCCGCATCTTCACATGACACCTGTAATGTATCTGTCTTCGTGTATCCGATATCAAAAGTGATCTCTGACGGATAATCGAAAAACAGTCCGAATGTCTCCCTGCCTGCCACGACAATAAAGTTATGCGCACCATATAAAGAACGCTTGTCTTCCGTGTGGTTCGGATCATCCGTACAGTCACTGGTATAGCAGTAACCCCGCTTGTTCAATCCCCTGTTGGCCTCCCCCAGACCGTACACGATATCATTCTCCGCCATCTTGTAAGTAAAACAAAAACGCTCCTTCGTCTCAATACTGCCATAAGCCGGTGCGCCCACTCCTGACGCCACATCCTCCACTACGGCCTCTGTTGTAAATGGTTTTCCGTATACATACTTCTGAATCATGCCTTTTCCTCCTGTTGTTTTTTACCGTACAGACCGCCCGGTCAAATAACCCGCCGTCTGCCCCATTAAGATGCTCCATCCAGACACCTGGGCACCTCATCAAGATCCCTTCCACAGGCACCTCGTATAGCCTCCTACGGGCATCTCATTAACATAATTTCATTATATTGCATTTATTCAGAAAACGCTTACGATATTTTAAGAAAAAATACTATTATTTTGACTTTTTATATCTCTTACAAGATACATTTTATGACAGAAAAAATTTATGCCCCTTTTCTCCCCAAAAAATCTTGCCATACGTTATGTCCTGTGTTAGGATAAAAGCAAGCAAAAAACAAAATGAGCAAAGTCTTTTTTACGTATAGCTCATTTACGAAATTCGCTCTGCGGATTCGTATCTCAGGAGTACTTCCTTATAAAACAGATCTAAGATTCTTACAGTATCTTACCGGACTTGCAGCTTTTTTCATGAAGTCCGTATCAGTGCAGAGCATTCTCTGCAGGAACTCCTTGCTTACAACTGAATCACTGCGGGGAGAAGATCAACTGTAAACAGCGCATCCTCTCTGCCGCGCGAAACACTTTTCTACCAAACGAAAGAGAGGATGAACCATGCAGCAACAATCAGCAACCAAAAAAACGACTCTACAAAACACAGTGACAGGCACAAAGTCACAGCGGCAGCCGGAAACTCAAAATATCTCCGATCCGGCTCCTGTACTTCCTGCGGACTACCCGTTCAACTTAAGCGACTTCGCCCTGTTCCTGTCAGTGATGAAAGTGCAAAGGGCTTATGAAGATGTTCTCAGCATCATACTGGATGAGCCGAATCTACAGCTGAAAAAAGTACAGGTCGAACAGGTGATCCTGAATAAATCAGGAAAACGTGCCATACGGCTGGATGCCTGGGCACAGGATGAGCATAACCGTCAGTTTGACATGGAGATGCAGAATAACGCCTCCGGTGACGATATCCGTAAACGCTCCCGCTTTTATCAGGGATTACTGGACACCCCGCTCCTGAAATCCGGGAAAAAGACCCGCTATAAGCATCTTCCATCCACAGTGATCATTTTTATCACACAGGAAGATATCTTTAAGAAAGATCTGGCCATGTATACTTTTAGAGAACGCTGCGAAGAAGTGCCCGACCTTCCCCTGAATGACGGCACAAGCAAGATCTTCCTGAACATGACCAGCCATAACGGCCGCCCGGAACTGATCAGCCTGCTGCAGTATATGAAAGAAACTACTTTAGACAATTCCAATATTACCGTACAGGACGACCGCATTCTGGATCTGGACCGGATCGTTCAGGATGTGAAACAATCAGAAGAATGGGAGGCTGTGAAAATGAATATCCTTGAAATCGGAATAGAACAGGGAATGCAAAAAGGTGAAGATCGTCTGGCAGAACTGCTGCAGTTTCTTAAAAATGCCGGAAGAAATGAAGACGCCGACCGTGCCATTTTTGACATCCAATATCGGAAACAGCTGTATCAGGAATATGAGACTCGTTCATGCACCAGAAGATAAACGCCCCGCCGTAAGGTAAAGCACAAACTCCGTGCGCCCATCCGCCGCCCTGCCTGCCTTGATATAGCCCCCTTCTTCCTCCAGAATCTTCCTCGTAATATACAGCCCCAGCCCGACGCCTTCTCTTTCTCCGACCTCCCTGCCTCTGTAAAACCGTTTGAATAACTTGTGATATTCTTCCGTTGCAATCCGAACCCCTCTGCTCCGCACTGCCACTCCTACATAATTTGTCAGTTCCATCACTTCCATCTCGATCCTGCTGCCCGCATCCCCATACTTCACCGCATTATCCAGCACATTGAAAACTGCCTCCGTCGTCCATTTCGCGTCCGCCATCACCTGACTTTTTACCCGGCCAGACAAATTAATCTCCATCCCCCGGCTCTTCGCCTTCTCCATCACCTGTCCCACCGCCTGCAAAAGAATCGTTTCCAGACTCTGCCATTCCGGTTTCAGGCGAATAATCCCCGTCTCCAGTTTCGACACCTTAGAAAAGCTCTCTCCCAGCCAGGTAAGCTTCTTCGTCTGCTCCTCCAGACAGGCAAGAAATCTTCCCTTCTCATCCGCCGTCAAATCATCCCGTCCCAGAAATCCCACATACATCAAGATATTCGTGATCGGCGTATTTAATTGATGAACCAGATCCCCGATATTCTCATTAAGCTGCCCGCGAAACTGTCGCTCCCGCTCCTCATAAGAGCACAGAATGTCATAGAGCCGCAGTAACTGCCCCTGCATTCTGGACAGAATCGTATCCTCCGTCACCGGAAAGGCGATCGTAACTCTGCCGTCTATCAGCTCCTCCATCATTTCACTGAACGCATAGAGCTTCCCGTCCACCCGCCTCTCGATCACAAGATATACCCCCGCAAACACCGCCAGATTCACCGCCCCATACAGGATGATCAGCCATGTGCCGTAAGCCGGCCGTCTGCAGGAAAGCTCGCTGAACATGAAAAGCAGTATGAGCATCACGCCCATACCGCCTATCCATATACCGTCTGTACCGTTACTCTTATACCGCTTGTTCATTTCTGTCCATCCTCCCACTTATACCCCAAACCAAACACTGTTTTGATATAAATCGGCTCCTCCGGATTCTCCTCCACCTTCATGCGCAGCCTGCGGATCGTCACATTGAGCGTCCTGCTCTCCACAAACCGTTCATCCGCATCCCAGATCCGGTCCAATATCCGCTCCCTCGTCAGCACGATACCCCTGTTATGGAGAAAAAGCTCCATCAGCCTGCATTCCAGCGCTGTAAGCTCCACCGCCTCTCCCCGCCTGGTCAATGTCTTGTTCTCAAAATCATACAACAGTTCACCATTCGTATAGATCTGCCGCGAAACGCCCTCACTGCGCTTTAAGACTGCCGCGATCTTCATAAGCAGCACCGGCATGGAAAAGGGCTTCGTAATATAATCATCACACCCTGCCCGGAACCCCTGCAGCATATCTTCCTCCGTGTCTCTGGCTGTCAGCAGAAGCACCGGAGCCGGCTGCCCGGCCAGCACACTCCCCAGGAACTCTCTGCCGTCTCCATCCGGCAGGTTGATATCCAGCAGCACCAAATGCATCCTCTCCTCCAGCTTCTCCCGCGCTTCCCGCAGGCTATAGGCACTGTTCGTCAGATACCCCTCCCGCCGCAGCGCAAACGCGATCCCCTCATTCAACGCCCGATCATCCTCAACAACCAAAATCCGCTTCTCCATCCCCACTCACCTGCCCTTCCCTTCTCAAATTACAATCATATCACAGATCCCTTATACCTTCCCCTATCATAACACTTTTAATTTCGCAAATCTCCCCGGCATAACACTTTTCACAACGATTCTAAGTCATACGGCTATATCTTCCGGCTTTGGTGCACAGGCAACTCTTTACACCACTTCCCGCAGCCTCTCCACAATCGACCTCCTGTTCATCCCCCAGGTCAACACCTGCGCCATCACCACGCACAACCCGGCCGAGATCACCACAAAAATCATAAGCGCCTGCACAAACGCCCCTGCCGAAAAATTAAATCCCGGCTGCGCCCCGACCTTATAGGCCAGCGCCGCTCCCGCCACGGTCGCCAGTCCCAGCGCTGTGGCAACAAGCACGGCGTACTTCTCGAAAATATCCCGCTTCATCTGCCGCCCCGTCATCCCGATGGACTGCATGGCCGCATACTCCACCTTCCTGGCCATCACATCCGTGGTCACCGTATTCACCATATTGGCCACGCCGATCAATCCCACGATCACCGCCAGCAGGATACCGAAAGCCGTCATGCTTCGCTTCGTTTCCGTATTCTGTACCCGGGTCATATAAGCGGAATCAAGCGTAAGCTGCAGATTTCCGTCTTCCTCCACAAGCCCGGCAATGATCTCATACTGTTCCTTGTCGGAAAGCGCCGTTCCGTCCTGCCTTTTTCCGGATGCATTAAAACAGATACTCCCGATCAGCTCCCCGTAATTTGAATAAATCTCCTGAAATGCCTCATCCGTCAGCCAGATATTGACTTCCCCCATATTATCCGTGCCATAGATATTATGGCCTGTCACCAAGGCCATCACCGTAAATTCGCGCTCCACGTAACGATCTGCCGCACTGTCAAAGAACGTGACCGACACCCGGTCGCCTGCATGTACCTGATACGCCATGCCCTCGCTCTGCTCCATATCATTGAGATAGAGGGAACGGTTGTAGATCATATAACCGCCCTGTGCAAACCGTTCGGCGTCAAACTCCCCTTCCAGCACGGTAAAATATTGACTTTCATGGTCAAGATACGCCGCATCCATACCCGCAACGCTGACCGGATAATTGTCTCTCTCGTTCTTTCCGGGAAGACTATGCCAAGGATCCACGCCCCACTTCTGTTCGATGCTGTCCACATAAGCCTGTCTGTCCCGGGCCAGCTCCCCTTCTCCCGCAATCTCTCCCTGAGACAGATCATAATAATAACCGCCTCTGAGGATCGACCAGTCCGGCTTTGTCCTGGCCATATAGGTAACCCGGAAATCTTCCACAAACTCCTGATCCCTGATCTTTTGCACCAGCTCGTCACTGATCGGCTGATAAGGCTCCTCCGATCCGAATTTGGCCGTTTTCTGCACTATCCGGAAATCCGTACCGTTGTGCTCCGCCGTATGCACCTCCACCGAATACCCCATGGAGATTGTATACACCACCAGAAACAGAATCCCGCTTAAGGCAAAAGAGATAACCGAGAAAATGCCCTTTTTCTTCCTGCCGCGGTATCTGGCCGCCTCCACAGGGGAAATCGTGCTGGCGATCCGAAAAGGCTTCATGGTACTGACAAGCACCGTAATCCAGGAAAACACTGCTCCCAGCGCAAACACCTGTACGAACCCAGCCGGCTTATAGAAAGAGGAAATGCCTTCCGCAAAAGCGTCCATGACAGCCCCCGCCGCCATCCGTCCGATGCCGTATCCGATCAGGCCTCCCAGCACAATGCCGATCAGGGAGATCCTGTTCATCTGCCACAACAGCATCCTCTTAAGCTGCTGTCTTGTCATGCCGATGGTCTTTAATTCCCCATAGAACCGTATATCATTCTCGATCGAGATGTCAAATATATTATAGATAAAAAAGTAACCGCAGAACATCACACACAGCAGAAGCAGTATGATCGGGGCCAGGGCCGCATAGGACAGATCACTGGCCTTGTACTGAATGCCGTTGCCTGCTGCCTGCTCATTCACCTCTGTCAGCTTTTCATGCTTATCCGTCCCCAGCTTCAAGGGATTCAAATTGTTCAGCTTCACATAGATATGGTCATACCCCTTGATCAGTCCCGGATTGTGCTTTTCGATAAAGGCTTTTTCCGTGTAGATCTCCTCATAGATATCCGCGACACCGCGCAGCGGATTCTTATAATAACCGCACACCGTCATGGGAATCACTTTTTCCGTCTGCTGCCCTTCGGCTTCTCCCTCCACCAGCACTACGAGGTCATAAGTGACGTTTAACTGTTTCGCCAGCCCCAGACGCTCCGACATGGTATCGGACAGCAGAATCTCATCCCCGCTCTCCGGATACCTGCCGGCGATCAGATCCACCATATTTTTCTCATAATGCACTTCGTCCGCCGCAAACAGCCGCACATCCACACCGGAAAATTCCTGATTATGCAGATAACTTGCACTGCACCGCTTTGCGTAAGCCGCCCAGTCCACCTGCGGCAGCCCTTTTGCCCGCTCCAGAATCTCCTCGTCACCATAAATCATGGCGCTGTCCGTACCCGGCCCCGGGGATGCCCCCATATAACGTGTCATGGCCGTCATATAACCGATCCCCACCGTAAAAATAACAACGATAAGCAGCGCCGTCAGCGCCACAGCCAGCACCGCCAGCCTGTTGCGCACCGGATGCGCTCTGTAGTCGTCGGCAGCCAGCTCTTTTTCCAGTTTCTGGTCGGAATTCCTGAACATCATGCTCATGCCTGCACCTCCTGCTCTCTCACCAGCTTACCGTCCTCGATATGGATCACCCGGTCCGCCAGCTGCGCGATAGCGTCATCGTGTGTGATCATAATGATGGTCTGGTTAAATTCCCTGGAAGTCATCTTCAACAATCCCATCACCTCTGTGCTGGTTCTGGTATCCAAGTTGCCGGTCGGTTCATCCGCCAGCAGCACCGCCGGTTTGGCCGCAATGGCCCTGGCGATGGACACCCTCTGCTGCTGTCCGCCGGAAAGCTGATTGGGATACCGGTCCATTTTCCCTTCGATTCCCAACTGTCCGCAGATCTGCGCGATATAATCCCGATCCGGTTTCCTGCCGTCCAGCCGGATTGGAAGCACGATATTCTTGTACACATTCTGTACCGAGATCAAATTATAATTCTGGAAGACAAAACCGATATGCCGGCGCCGAAACACCGTCAGCTCTTCCTTCGACATCTCCATGATCGAGTGTCCGTCTATGATGACCTCCCCCGCATCCGCAAAGTCCAGTCCCCCGATCAGATTTAAAAGCGTCGTCTTGCCGCTGCCAGACGTGCCCACGATCGCCGTGAAGCTGCCCTTCTCGATGCCGAAACTGACATCGTCCACCGCCTTTACCAGATTCTCCCCGCTTCCGTAATACTTCTTAAGATGTACCGCCTTTAAAATATCCATGCTGTCTGCTTCTCCTTGTCTTTAATTTGCTTATCTTCATCATAGACAGCAGATATTACAATCCGGTTACAAACGGATATTTTTTGAATCTCGTCAGAGACGGCTATCTGCGAAGCTGCCGCAAAAGCGCCCTCTCCCGGTCCGATAATTTTATTGGGTCATTTATTGGGTCATCCTGCTCCGATACCGGTGAAAAAGAACCGCTGATATGCATAACACGATTATGCATTTCATGATCTTCTCCAAGTAACAGGTTTCTCAAAAACAGTTCCAAATACTCTGTTGTCTCATGCACACCCAGCTTCAGATTGTTATAATTGGCCCTCACCATGGCATTACCTGCCTTTCAGATACCGCTTCAACAGAAACGCACAAAAGTACGGAAAGGTATAAATCTGATCATCATACCCCACATTTCCACCCGTAAACTTTATCCCGTAACGAATGTCCTCATACTTCTCCCCTCTGATCAGCGTCCGCAGCGACTTCGCCCGGCCGTTCGTCGCCTTCACCTCCACGGGAATCAGCTCTTTTGCCGTCCGGACGAAGAAGTCTTCCTCCAGCGTAGAATCCTCGCGCTTATAATAGTAAAGCCCGTATCCGCTTTTCACCAGCGCCTCACCCACCACGTTCTCATACAGCGCCCCTTTGTAGACGCCCAGATTCCGGTTCGCCCGCAGATCCTCCTGGGCCTCCTCATCCAGCATGGCCACGAGCAGTCCGCTGTCCGCAAAATAGATCTTGTACTTGGTCTCGTCAAAATTTCCCTTCAGCGGAAGCTCCGGAAAATGCATACAGTAACAGACATTAACGATCCCCGCATCCGCCAGCCACTCGATACAGCCCCGGTAATCCTTAAACCTGGCTCCGGACGCCACCTTCGAGATCTGGAACTTCTTATTATCCCTGGAAAGCTGCACCGGAATCTGCCGGAACACATTGAGGATTCTCGTCTGGTCCATCCCTTCCGCATACTTACGGACATCCTCCTCATAATCCGCCAGAAGCTGCCTCTGGATCGCCAGCGATCCCTCAAAGCTGTCCTTTATGATATACTCTCTGACCACCGCAGGCATCCCGCCCAGAATACAATAATCCAGAAACAGACCGCCGTAGACGGACATCTGCGCCTCGTTAAACGGCTTTTCCTCCCGCATATGGTCCAGAAGTTCGTCTGCAACACTCTCCTCATAACCCTTCGCCCACAGAAATTCCTCAAAATCAAGGGAATGCATGGTATAATCCGTCTTATACCCCACGCTGTTACTCTCTATCCTTCCATAATGGATACCCAGCATGGAACCGCTGCATATAACATCAAATCTTCCGTCCTGTGCAAAAAATTTGAGCGCCGTGGCAATCTCCGGAAACTCCTGCAGTTCATCAAAAAAGAGCAGCGTTTTCCCTTCGACGAATTTCTTCGTCGGATCCATGCGCGAAATATTCCGGATCAGATCCGCCGTCTTGTAGCCGTCCGCCGTGATCATCCTGTACTTCGGTTCTTCCACAAAGTTGATCTCCACCATGCACTCATAGTTCTGTTCCCCGAATCTTCTGATGGACTCCGTCTTCCCGACCTGCCGCGGCCCCTTGACCACCAGCGGCTTCCTCAACAGGTCATTCTTCCACTCTATCAGAAATGTATCTATTTTTCGTTTCAAATAAACCATGACCGCCCACACTCCTTTTGCTTTTCCCCTTATCAGTATATGCCATTTTCTCGAAAAATACAATGCAGTGCAAAAAAATGAGGGAATTTTACCATAGGATTTACAAAAAGATGAGGGAATTATTTTTATATAATCACAAAAAGATGAGGGAATCCAAGTCACAATCCAACAAAAAGATGAGGGAATCATGGTCCACATAACGCAATCCCCAATAACAACAGGCACTGTCCTGTTACCTTCCAAGACAGTGCCCGCCGCTTAAATTTTCATGATTGTATCCGTTATTATATCCGTTGTTTCCACATCTTATGCTTCTTCCGAAGCTTCGATGCGCCTGCTATCTCTGCACCCGCGCGCCTGCGCCGCCCATGATCGCCTCTACTTCCTTCCGGCTGGCCATGGTCGTATCACCCGGCGTCGTCATGGCCAGTGCTCCATGTGCCGCGCCATAGTTGACCGCCAGCTCCGCGTCTCCCGTGGTCATCAGGCCATAGATCAGACCGGACGCAAAGGAATCGCCGCCGCCCACGCGGTCCATGATCTCCAGTCCCTTGTAGTCCTTCGCCTTGTAGATCTCGCCGTCCGCCCAGCAGATAGCGCTCCAGTCGTTCACCGTAGCTGTCTTCACCTCACGCAGCGTGGTGGCAACCACCTTGAAATTCGGATAAACCTGCGCCGCATGATTGATCATCTTCTTATAACCGTCCAGATTCAGTTCCTTTAAGTTCTCATCATTTCCCTCGATCTCGAATCCCAGACAGGCGGTGAAGTCTTCCTCATTGCCGATCATCACATCCACATACTTCGCAATCTCCTTATTAACTTCCTGCGCCTTGGCAAGGCCGCCGATGGCGCTCCACATGGAAGGCCGGTAATTCAGGTCATAAGAAATCACCGTGCCGTATTTCTTGGCCGTCTTGATCGCCGCCAGTACCGTCTCACAGGACTGCTCGGACAGTGCCGCATAGATGCCGCCCGTATGCAGCCAGCGCGCACCCAGCTCCCCGAAGATATGCTCAAAATCAAAGTCTTCCGGTGTCGCCTTGGAGATTGCCGTATTCGCACGGTCGGAGCATCCCACTGCTCCGCGGATGCCAAAGCCTCGCTCTGTAAAATTCAGCCCGTTCCGGCAGGTCCTGCCGATCCCGTCCGTCTTCATCCACTTGATCAGTGAAGTGTCCACGCCGCCCTGCAGAATAAAGTCTTCCATCAACATCCCGACTTCATTATCCGCAAAGGCAGTGATAACACCCGTTTTTAATCCGAAGCATCTGCGCAGTCCGCGAACAACATTGTACTCTCCGCCGCCCTCCCAGGCCCGGAAACTTCTGGCTGTCCGAATCCGTCCCTCTCCCGGATCCAGCCGCAGCATTACCTCGCCCAATGACACCGCATCATATCTGCATTCCTTTTCTGGTCTCAAATTCAGTTCCATAACGTTCTCCCTCTCTTTTCCTGACTCTTTTCTCCGCTCTTGTTCCGTCTTTATCCCCGGATCGACGCTGCCAGCTCCACAGCCTCTTTTGTCATCTCCCGGATCTTATCAAATTCCCCGTTCCGTATCATATCCCCCTTCACCATCCAGCTGCCGCCACAGCACAGGATCTTGCCGAAACTAAGATAATCCTTTAAATTCTTTGCACTGATGCCGCCTGTAGGCATAAACTTCACCATCGTATAGGGAGCCGCCATCGCCTTGATCATCGCCACGCCGCCGGCCTGCTCCGCCGGGAAGAACTTCACCACCTCCAGACCGCGCTTCACTGCCTGCGCCACCTCAGAAGGCGTGATACATCCCGGGAATACCGGAATCTTTTTCTCCAGACAATAATCCACGATCTCCGGATCAAAGCCGGGGCTGACGATGAACTTCGCCCCTGCCGCTGCAGCCCGGTCCACCTGCTTTGTCGTCAGCACCGTTCCTGCTCCGACTAACATTTCCGGATATTTCTCACTCATCAGACGGATGGACTCTTCCGCCGCCTCCGTGCGGAACGTCACCTCCGCACAGGGCAGACCACCCTCCACCAGCGCTTTTGCCAACGGCAGCGCATCCTTCGCTTCTTCCAGCACCACTACCGGCACTACTCCATATTCATAAAATTGTTCTGCAATCGTCTTCATGCACCCATCTCCTCTTCCTGCTATCCTGTCTTTCTGCTATCCCGTCTTCCCGTTATCCTGTCTTTCAGATATCCTGTTTGTTAACGGACTCTGTCGCCAGACCGTTTCGCACAGATATCTCCATCCCGTAACCCTCATTAAGGTTTACGCTTAAAAATCCAGATATGCCCCTTTCATCGGACTTACCGCATGTTCACTGAACATCCTCAGAACCCCTTTCTTATACTTAGGTTCTCTGGGCTTCCACTGCTTCCGTCTCTCTTCCAACACAGCGTCCACTTCCTCCATCGTCTTACGTTCCCCGGCAATTCCGATGATATTCAGCTTCCTTTCTTCCACATCGATCTCGATCAGATCCCCTTCTTCCACCAGCGCGATGGGGCCGCAATCCACCGCCTCCGGGCTGCAGTGCCCGATCACCGGCCCTGTGGACGCTCCGGAGAAACGGCCATCCGTAATCAGCGCAATGCTTTTTCCCAGTTCTTTATCGCTGCTGATCGCCTCGGAAGTGTAGAACATCTCCGGCATACCGCTGCCTTTCGGCCCTTCATAGCGGATAAAGACGGCATCCCCCTTTTGCACCTTATGCTTTAAGACCGCATCCAGACATTCCTCCTCACTGTCAAAAGGTCTGGCCTGCAGAACTGCCTTAAACATCTCCTTCGGACAGGCCGTATGCTTGATCACAGCCCCCTCCGGCGCCAGATTACCCCGCAGGATGGCGATGCTGCCATCCGTTCCCAGTGCCTGATCAAAAGGCCGGATAATATCTTCTCTGGTCAACGAAACATGATACCGCTCATTAAACTCCTGCAGCCACTTCTCACACCGCTCATAGAAACCGTTGCGCTTCAGCTCGTCCAGATTCTCTCCCAACGTCTTACCCGTCACGGTCATCACGTCCAGATGCAGATACTCCCGTATCTCTTCCATGATCGCCGGCACGCCGCCCGCATAGTAGAAGCACGCCGCCGGCCAGCGGCCCGCCGGACGCACATCCAGAAGATATCTGGCGTTCCTGTGCAGTCTGTCGAAGGTATCTCCCGTAACCTCCAACCCGAATTCATGCGCGATGGCCGGAATATGCAGCAGACAGTTGGTACTGCCGGATACAGCCGCATGCACCAGGATCGCATTCTCGAAACTGTCCATAGTGATCATCTCGCTGGGCCGCATCCCCGGCATGGTCGCCAGCTTCACCGCCTGCGCCCCCGCTTCCCTTGCAAAAGCCAACAGGTCCGGACTGGTGGCCGGCATCAGCGCACTGCCCGGCAGCGCAAGCCCCAGCGCCTCCGCCATGATCTGCATCGTGGACGCCGTACCGATAAAAGAGCAGGCCCCGCAGCTGGGACAGGCGTTACACTTCGCCCAGTTTAACTTTTCCTCATCAATCTCGCCCCGCTGGAATTTGGCGCTGTACATGCCAAGCTGCTCTAGCGTAAGCATCTCCGGCCCCGCATTCATCGTACCGCCCGGCACCACCACACCTGGCACATCCGCTCTCGCCAGCCCCATCAGATTGCCTGGCATTCCCTTGTCACAGCTCGCCAGATAGACTCCCGCATCAAAAGGCGTGGCTCCTGCATGAATCTCGATCATATTGGCGATCATCTCCCGGCTTGCCAGACTGTAATTGATACCGTCCGTTCCCTGACTCTCACCGTCGCAGATATCCGTACAATAATATCTTGCGCCATGCCCGCCGGCCTCCTCGACGCCCTTCCGCACTTCCTCCACCAGCAGGTTCAAATGCCCGCTTCCCGGATGGCTGTCGCCGTAAGTGCTCTCGATCATCACCTGCACCTTAGAAAGATCCTCCGGCTTCCATCCCGTTCCGATCCGCAGCGGATCTAATTCCGGCGCCAGTTTACGCATTTCCTGACTCTTTAATTCCATACCCCTTCTTCTCCTTTCCCATTCCTCTCACACTATGCAAAGAACGACACAACAAAGGCATCCCCGCCCCGAGTCCGATCACGATCACTCCCACCAATATGGAAACCATCGCCTGTACCTTAAATTTAATGATCAACAAAAGTAATACCGCAGGCCCAGAATTGCCGCTGTCACCAATCTGGTAGGATTTAAAGCCATTGCTTCACCAGCCATTATTTGAACCCTCCTGTTTTACCGTTATGATTGATTTAATACACTTCACTATCTTTTAACATCTGACGTCTTATGTTATTGTGGTTAAATTATATAATCACCGTATTTTTCATTCAATACATCTGATGTATTTATTTTCACTTCTACTTTTTGCACAAAAAATGATGGGAAATCCCCGCTATTCCCCACCACCTTTTGTGTATTATAGCTATTGTATTTTTTCAGTCGTCTGTTATACGTTCTCAGTCATCTGACGTATTTCACTCAGCCTTCTTTTTCCCGCTCCTCGAGAATCTTCATGATCGTCTGCCGGTTATACGTCAGATGCATCATCATGGCACATCTGGCTCCCACCGAATCCCGTTTCAGCACGGCGTCCGTAACCGCCCGGTGGGTCTTGATCGTTTCCTCCATCAGCATATGATGGGTCAGGTTGGCAAACGTATAGACCGCCGTGTTGATGACCGGGATCAACGTCTCCACCACCTGATTCTTGCTGCAGCGGGCAATGCAGGTGTGGAACTCGATGTCCTTACTGATATGATTGCGGCTGCTTCGATACAACTGTTCCGTCTCGTCGCACAGCCTTTTGAGCGTCCTCAATTCCTCCGCCGACGCATTTCTGCAGGCCAGCGCGGCAATCTCCGGCTCGATCATCAGCCGCACCTCAAACAGATCCAGCGCCAGCTTATACTTGTCCTCAATCTTACCGAACCCCAGCGGATCCACCTCAATGGAATTGGTATTGATCACATAAGTGCCGGAGCCCCTGCGCACTTCCAGAATCCCTCTGGAGACCAGTCCCTTCACCGCCTCCCGGATGGTGCTGCGCCCTACTCCGAACCGCTCCGCCAACTCAAATTCATTGGGAATCTTCTGTCCCGGCTCCACCGATTCCTGCAGGATATACTTCATCAACTCATCTTCGATCCTGGCCCCCAAAGGTTTTCTGTTCATCTTATCCGGACTGTACATAACACCGCATCCTCCTGTAAAATCACCCTGTACTTATACTAAACGACAGACAGCCGCCCACCACGAACCGTAGCCGCCGTCCTGTCCGCCGCCTGCGATCCGCGTCACAGCAGCGGAGCCGCCACCTTCATCAGGCTTCCCAACAGTTTCATCGTCCACTTTTCGTGCCGCACCGTCTCCTTCGTCACCTGCCTGCATTTCGCCAGCGTGGCCTGAAAATCCGCCTCGATCTGCGGGATACAGTCCGTCCCGTACATATAAGTGGCGCATTCAAAATGATGGTACAGGCTCCGGTAATCCAGATTGATGGTGCCCACCACCGCTTCCCTGTCGTCGCTGACAAACACCTTCGCATGGACGAATCCCGGCGTATACTCGAAGATCTTCACGCCCGACTCAAGCAGAGACGCATAGTGGGTCTTGGCCAGCGCATAGGGAATCCGCTTATCGGGAATCCCCGGCAAAAGCACCACCACCTCCACGCCTCTCTCCGCCGCGAACTTAAGCGCCGTCTCCATCTCCCCGTCCAGGATCAGATAAGGTGTCATGATATGTACGTACTTAAGCGCCCGGTTCAGCATATCCATATACACCCTCTCCCCCACCTGATCCTCGTCCAGCGGCCGGTCGCCGTAGGGAATCACATACCCTTTGGCATCCCGTACCTCCAATGTGGGATAGGCCAGAAACGTCTCAAACTCAGCCTGTCCGCCGTCCACCATCCACATCTGCAGAAACATCAGGGTAAAGCTCTTCACCGCCTCCCCTTTCAGCATGACTGCAGTATCCTTCCAGTGTCCGAATTTCACCTTCTGGTTGATATATTCGTCCGACAGATTGACCCCGCCGTTAAAAGCTGTATGCCCGTCGATCACGAGTATCTTCCGATGGTCACGGTAATTATAGTGCGTGGAGACAAAAGGCGAGACCGGCGCAAAGGTTCTGCACTGGATCCCCAGCCTGCGCAGACGTTTCGGATAGTCATGGGGCAGCAGCGCAAACTCGCAGGTGCCGTCATACATCACGCGCACATCCACGCCCTGTGCCGCTTTCCGCGCCAAGATCTCAAGCACCCTGCCCCACATCAGTCCCTCCCCCACAATAAAGTACTCCATAAAGATAAAATGCTTCGCCGCTTCCAGTTCCCGCAGCATTGCATCAAACTTGTCCTCACCCAGAGGGAAGTATGTGACTGCAGTCTTATCATATACCGGATGGCAGCCGCTTCGGCCAATATAATGGGCCAGCGCCGCCACGCCGCCGTTCTCCTTCTCCAGACGCGCCGCCACAGACTCATCCTGCCGGATGCATGTCTTCGTGTCCGAGATCACCTTGCCTGTCCACTCCTTTAAGACCCGGTGTCCTAAGTCACTCTGCGTATAAACGAACAGCAGCACGCCGAATACAGGCAGCAGCAGAATCACGATCAGCCACGTAATCTTAGCCGTAGGATTAATCCGGTTGTTCAGCAGATACACCACGATCACTGATGTCAATATCACCGTACCGCCGAAAATATGCGGAATCATGCCTCGAAACCATTCAAAGATACTGAACAGGATCAAAACCTGCGCCACAAGCATCAGTAAGATCAGCCCGAAACGGCTGAACACCGCGTGGATAATTCCGCTTTGTCCCTTTTTCAACAGGGTCAGTCCTTTGTTCTTATAATCAATCGACATGTTACTCCTTCTTTCGTATCTTATCCCGCCATGATGACACCCGGCCTGTGCTTTACACCTGCCGCCCTCAAACAACGATATCTGTCCTGTGCTTCTGCACCTGCCGCCCTCAAACAACGACATCTGTCCTGCGCTTCTGCACCTGCCGCCCTCAAATCCGGCGCAGGATACGCGCCTCGTATCCCTGCAATGTCCTCACCGTTCTTTCTTCCGCCCGTACCGTATCATACACAAGCTTCCATTTTCCTTTCAGAGAAAAGGCCCGGCAGGGCTTCCCGCCCAGATTGCAGTCCACCACATAAACCCTCTCCCCCAGTTTTCTGGCATACACGAAGCGGTCTTTGTGCCTGTCAAGCACCCAGAACGCGCCGTAGACGAAGGCCTTCTCCTCCCGCCGCAGCCGCAGCAGCTTCCTGTAAGCCGAAAGCACCTCCTCCTTCGGTTCCTGCCGCAGCCCCGCGTGACAGGCCGGCAGCTTCTCATTCCAGGGCAGCATCACCCGGGCGTGTTCCCTGGTTCCCGCCAGAATCGTGGCAAATACCTTCTCCTCCGGCTCCTTTTTAACATGTTCGGCATAATATCCCCGGGCCTCCACATCCGTGATCTGCTCCATGGACGTAAAGCCATAGTTGGCCAGCCCCATCTCGTCCCCCTGGTAGATAAAAGGCGTCCCCTTAAGCGTAAACTGCATCACCGCCAGCAGCCTGGCAAGCGCCGTGTGACGGGAAGCATCCCTTGTGATCTTGCTGATCATACGCGGATTGTCATGGCTGTTATAAAAAAGGGACATCCAGCAGTTGCTGCCGTAATGCTCCATCCAGTCGATCATATAGTCCCTGAAATAATTCAGATCATAGGCATAGTCTTCCATCCGCACATGACCCGGCGTCTCCAGATGATCGAAGGAAAACACCATATCCAGCTCCCGGCGTTCTTCTCCCGTCACCAGCTGACACATCTTCATACCCAGTCCCGGCGTCTCGCCCACCGAAAATGCCCCGTGCGGCGCAAAGGCCTTCTCCTGCAGCTCCCGCAGATACTGATGCAGCTTCGGCCCGTAATAATAATGCTCGATCCCTGTATACCCCATCAAAGCCCCGATGGTCTCATCGCCCTCTGGCAGTCCTTCCTTTTTCGAGATATAATTGATCACATCCATGCGGAAGCCGTCCACGCCCCGGTCCAGCCAGCGGTTGACCATCGCAGTCACTTCCTCCCGCACCCGCGGATTGTCCCAGTTTAAGTCCATCTGTTTTCCGGAAAAAAGGTGCAGCGCCCAGCTGTCACACGCCTCCTCATACTTCCAGGCCGGCCCGGAGAAAAAGGAAGTCCAGTTGTTGGGCGGCGTATGGCGGCCGTCATCCTGCCGGAAGAAATAAAAGTCCCGATACGGCGAACCCGGCTTTTTCGCCTCCTGATACCATCTGTGCTCATCGGAAGTGTGATTCACCACCAGATCCATGATCAGCCGCATTCCCCGCCTGTGCACCTCCGCAAGAAGCCGCTCGAAATCCTCCATCGTGCCAAATTCTTCCATGATCCTGTCATAGTCTCTGATATCATAACCGTTGTCGTCATTGGGCGAATCGTAGATCGGCGAAAGCCACAGCGCATCCACGCCCAGCTCCTGCAGGTAATCCAACCGGCTGATGATGCCCTGCAGATCGCCGATGCCGTCCCCGTTGCTGTCACAGAAACTGCGCGGGTAGATCTGATAAAATACCGCCTCTTTCCACCATTTGGGCGTAATCTTCCCTGCAGGAACCGCCGGTTCCTCCTTCTCACCGTCCACCAGCTCCAGCAGCGCATCGAAAAAGTCCAGCCCGAACCGTCCGCCGGTCAGCTTCTTTCCTAATCCGTTACCGCACGCCAGATTCGCCAGCGTGCGCAGTTTCAGATTCGCCACCGCCCGGTTGGTAATAAGCCGCTCCGGCAGCCCCAGCTGCAAAAGCACTCTCGCCAGCGCGTCATGTCCCACCGGATTATCATACAATTCCCCGATCGTGCTGTCATAAGTCAGCCAGTATTCTTTCTCCTTTTTCCCCATATCGCAACCACTTCCTTCCCGTATTTGTCACTGTATACAAAAATCTGCGAACCGCTTCAAACCTTCCCCAGCTCCCTGCAGATCCGGTCGTACTCTTCTTCATCCAGCTTATATTTCTTCTTATATAAATAGTAGGAAAGCAGCATCAACACACAGGGAGCCACCGTCATCGTGATCAGCAGCCCGGTACTCTGCCCTGCCTGCACCCCGACGTACTTTCCGCCCGTAGTTCCGAAAATAATACCCGATATTTCCGCCAGCTTCTGTTCCTCCGTGAGCAGTCCGAATTTCCCCATACCGTTACCCGGGACCGGCAGGGATACAAGCATCAGCCCATAGCCGGACACCGCCAGCACTGCCATGATCCCCAGCAGCTTTTTCCTGTGCAGCCGTCTGGAAATGGCCGGATAGAAGATCATCAAAAACGCCGTGGCCGACATCCCCACCAGCTGGTCATTGCGGGCAATGGTCCTGAAAACCGCCTTTAAGGAAACCGCTCCTTCCATTCTGCAAATCCAGTACTCCTCACACTATAACACACTTGCACCCCCATGTCAGCCTTTGACACAAATACCCCGGAAAATAAAAGACAAACAAAAGACGGAGAAGCTATTCTTCCCCGCCCTTTTTCTCATCTGCCTATTCTTCACGATATCTCCGCATGGCCTTCCGCAAACCGAAGCAGCGTTATCACCGGCACGATCAGCATACCGCACATGAAATTACTCACGCCATGGATCAGATCCCAGGGCAGTCCCGCCACGATCCACGCGATCATCCCCCGAAAACTCAGCCCGAACAAAACCGCCTGCGCCGGGGCATACAGCGTCCCGAACAGAAATCCATGCGCCGCACAGACCGTCATATAGACAAGCGGCCGCATCTTCTTCGGCATATGCCGCGGCAGAAGCATGACCGCGCCCCACAGGACTGTCCACACATACAGGTAGGGTACCCACCATGTGGCAAATCCGCTGAAAATACCGTTTAAGATCACATAAATGTAAATCGGGTACAACGCCTTTTTCCGGTATACCACCGTGAAGGCCACCACAAAGGTGCCAAGAAGATGCACATTCGGAAGCACCTCCATCAGCATCTTGGAAGCATACATCACCGCACCCAGCATGGCGAATACCGCAATCTCCCGGGTCGTAAGCCGCATGCCGCTTTTTCGCATCTTACTCCACCTTGAGGGCATAGCTGTCTCCCTCTGTGATCTGCGTAACGTCAACCCCCGAAGCCGCATATTCGCCATTGACATAGAAAGCCCAGTATACACCGTCCGCATCATAATCGGCGGTAATACCGTTCACTGTTTTCACAAAAAGGCCGTACTCTCCTTCTTCACCGTCGATCAGGTTAAGCTCCTGCAGCGCCTCGCCCACCGTCTCCTTGTCCGTGTGAATCTCAAACTGAGTCTCGTTGCCGTCCTTGTCTGTCACGGTAAGGGCAAATTCTTTGCTGCCCTCTCCCAGTTCGCCGCCTTCCCGCTGTACCTCTGCACCGGCCTGTGCTCCCGCATCTCCGGAAGCTGCTCCACTGTCTTTGCTGCCATTACAACCAACTGTACTAAGTGCCATAGCCACAATAAGCACCATACAAAGGATGAATGACGATACTTTTTTACCTTGATTCATCTGCATATTCTTTGTCTCCTTTGTTTTTATTTTACCCGAAGATCTCTGTCAAAATCTTCCCGGTCGTTCTCTTCTCTTCCCGACCGGCCCTCGCGGTCATACCAGAGAAGCCGTAACAGCTTTTCTCTCCTTTTTGCCGTTACGAAAAATGTCTCTGTCCGGATATTTCGACTTGACACAAACAGACTGCCGGCCTTCTCGAATCGCTTCAATGACTTGTCCCGGATTGTGGCTTCCGGTCAGGCAGACGTTATCGCGCTTTTCCATTTCAAGAGCCGATCCGGACTGCCACAGGCAGCCGGCCTCCCAAACGGAATCTGCAGTTTATCACGTGTCTCACGGCGACGGGCTCGTACAGGCTTTTCACCTGTTTCCCCGAACAGATTCTTTCCTATCATAATACTTTATCTTTGTTTGGTCAACGAAATCTTCACAATCAGGAAAGACCACCCCGGCCTCATATACCATGAAGCCCCGGAGTGGTCTTTCCTGTATTTTGATCTGTATTTCCTTATTATGATTCTACTATTGAAGTCTGCTCTTTCCTTCTAAATCCGTCTTCTGTTTCCGACCTCTATGCCCGACTGCCGATGCTTATTTCTTCTTCGCATCCTTATTCAAAGGACGTACCATAAACAGGCTGATCAGCAGCGCCACGATATAGAGCACGATCGTCAGATACAGCACATTCTGATAGCCCACCGGGTTAATGCTGTTGCCGTGGGAATCCTGCATGAATTCTCCGGTACTGTTCACGATCAGGTTCGCCACCTGGTTACCCGTAAGACCTGCAAACGCCCAGGCTGACAGTGTAATACCATGCAGCGCACTGATGCTGCCCATGCCGTAATGGTCGGAAAGCAGTGTCGGCACGTTGGAGAAGCCGCCGCCGTATCCCGCATTCACTACAAAGATCAGTCCCAGTACAAGCACCACCAGAAGCATGTTGCCCTGTCCGTTCTTGATACCGCCCGTCAGCATTACCAGACCGGTAAAGATGATGGAAAGCACGAAGATCAGCTTATAGATGGTATTCCTGTCTTTCATGGTATCCGCCCATGCGGAGAAGCCGAGACGGCCGCCTGCATTGAAGATCGCGGAAACCGTAGAGATCACGCCCACGGCGCCTGCCAGGCCGATACATTTCACGATCATCTTCTCCTGTGAGATCAACGCCAGGCCACAGGTAATATTGATGTAGAACATCAGCCAGATACCGATATAGTTGGCTATCGGTCTGGTCTTGATCACAGCCATGATGCTCTGGCCCTTCTCCTTCTTCTGCGGCTCATGCCAGCCTTCCGGTTTCTTCAATAAGATGTGCCCCGTGAACATCATGATAAAATATACCACCGCCAGGATCAGGAACATCTTGTAGATGCCGCCTTCCCCCAGATTATCCAGCATCGCCTGCATGATCGGGCTGGCAATCGCCTTCGCCGCACCGAAACCTGCCACAGCCAGACCGGTGGCAAGACCTTTACGGTCTTCAAACCAGAGCATAAGCGTCTTGACCGGAGACAGATAACCGGTTCCCAGACCGACACCCATGATAAAACCATAGCATATGTAGATACCGATAAGCGCCAGAGGGCTCTGCTGATGCTGGCCGCCGTAATAGATAAAGAATCCTGTTCCGGCCATACCTGCCGCGAAACAGATCGCGGCGATCAGGGAAGATTTGTGAATATCTTTCTCCACCACATTTCCCAGGAATGCCGCCGACATACCCAGGAAGAAGATTGCGAAACTGAACGCCCACTCCGTCGCACCTTTGGAGAAGCCGATGTAATCTGCGATCTCCTGACTGAAAATCGACCAGCAGTACACCGTACCGATACTGCAATGGAGTAAAAGCGCCGGGATCGCGGCACAAATCCATTTGTTTTGACTCTTTTTCATGTTGAATCCTATCCTCTCTTTCGTCATTGAAATCTCTTATCTATTTTACTCTTAATCAGAGCAGATTTCAATTCCAAAAACACGCTTTTCCTGAATCATTTCCCTCATTCCTCACGTTATAATAAACAAATAACAGATAACCAGGAAGGCAGGATATCACTTTGACACGTGAAGACGAACTGATCAGACAAATTCAAAAAGGCCGGCAGGAATGTCTGGATGAATTGATAGAACTGTATTACCCTGCCATCCTGCGCTATTGCCTGTGGCACATGCCGGATTCGGAGAGCGCACAGGATGCCGCCCAGGAAACTTTCTTAAAGCTGGTGCGTTTTATCGGGCGCTATGAGCACAGAGGACACTTTAAAGCCTTCCTCTACCGGATCGCTGCCAACGCCTGCATTGACATAAAGCGCAGTCTTCCGTCCGCGGAGCCGCTTTCGGAAGAGCCGGACTACATTATCTGCCGGCCGGAATCCGGCTATCAGGCGGCCGAAGACAGACAGCTTCTTGCAGCGGCTTTCACATGTCTGCAGGAAGATCAGCGGGAGCTTATCCTGCTTCGTTACGGACAGGAGCTGACCCTGCGGGAGATTGCCGCCGTCACCGGACTACCGCTGCGCACGGTGCAGACCCGCCTTAGTCGAACCTTAAAAAAGCTGCGATTGTTTCTCAAAAACACCTGAACGCACATGCCAGACCCGTGCCACTCCGAATTGCCCCACGCCGCGTCCCGCCGGGCAATGACCTGATAAGCCAATACAAATTGACACCGTTGTCACACCCCTTTTTGCGCTGCACGCAATCAGCCAAAACAAGCCATTGTAAAGCATATGACTGCCATGTCACTGCTACCCGCATCTTATTACCACTCACATACAGGAGGGCCTATGATAATATGAAAAAAAGAAAAGACTGGAACACCTTTTTTGCCATCGAAAAGAATCTTGCCTATGAACCCTCTATGCAGACCACGAAAGAACTCGCCGGACTTCGCCTGAACGTCGCTGCCGCAAAACACAGCGCATCTTTGTCTTTCGGTGCCCTGATCCGGAAGCAGCTTGCCTTTACCTTCTGGAAGATCTGGTTCTTCCAGGGCCTGGTACTGGCTGCGCTCTGCGCCGCTTTCTTTTGTCTGTACCATGAAACTCTCCTGAACCAGATCGCTTCCCCGCTGCCGGAATTTCTCTGCCTGAGCAGCGGTATCGTAGTGCTGAGCGCCATTCCGATCCTTCGAAGATCTTCCCGGTATCGGATGATGGAACTGGAACAGTCAACCCGCTTCTCTACCCTGGGAAGCCTGTCGGCACAGCTCATTTTTATCGGCATCGGGGACCTTGCCATGCTGTCCGTTCTGGCATTTATCGTATGGCAGGATGGTTTGACCGGTTCGGTCATATTTATCTATCTTATCATACCGTTCCTGACTGCCGCCACCAGCTGCCTGATGCTGTGGATCCGCAGCGCTCCTTCTGCCTTTGAGCAGCGCGCAGTGCTGCTCTGTGCAGCCGCCACGCTGCTGATATGGCAGGTTATCAAATGGTACAAAGATTACCGCCCGGACGGCGGACTCTGGTTCTGGTATCTGTACGCATTTTTCTGTCTCGGCATCCTGCACCGTGAATATCGGAAACTGCAGCTTGTCATCTATACGGAGAAAATGCTCTGACCCATGTCCCCATACTGCCCGGGCCAGGCCACGCCCGGCAGACAGACAGCCACGCCGTTTTCCGCAGCGCACATGCACCTGTATCTGCAAAGAAGAATATAAACAACACCCTGTAAGGAGGCATCTATGGAACTCACATTAGAACATGTATCAAAGCAATTCAAAGACCGACAAAACAGTAAGACAGCCGTAGACGACGTCAGCCTGAAATTTGGCCCCGGCGTCTGGGGACTTCTCGGCGCCAACGGTTCCGGCAAGACTACCCTGATGCGCATGATCTGCGGCATCATGAAGCCCACTGCGGGCCGCATCTGCTACGACGGCATCCCGATCGACCAGCTCGGCGACGCCTACCGGGACGTGATCGGATACCTCCCCCAGGAATTCGGCTTCTACCCCGAATTCACCGTGCAGCAGTATCTGGAATATATCGCCGCCCTGAAAGGCCTGACGGACCAACAGACCCGGCAAAAGATCGACGAACTGTTAATCCGCCTGTCACTGGAAGACGTGCGGAAGAAAAGGATCACCAAGCTCTCCGGCGGCATGAAACGCCGGGTAGGTATCGGTCAGGCGCTCCTGAACGATCCGGAATTCCTTGTGCTGGATGAACCTACCAGCGGGCTGGATCCCGGCGAACGCGTCCGCTTCCGCAACCTGCTGTCGGAGTTCGCCCACGACAGGATCGTGCTGATCTCCACCCATATCGTGTCCGATATCGAATATATTGCAACCCGCAACGCCATTATGAAAAACGGCGCCATCCTGCAGACCGGTTCCACCCGGGAACTGGTCGTCCAGATGGAAGGAAGGGTCTTCGAGGCTTCGATCGACCCCCGGGATTTAAGCCGACTGGAAGAAAAGGTACAGGTAGTCAACGTGCGCAACGAAGCCGACGGCAGCGTGTCCCTGCGTTATCTGGGAGCACCGGACGATGTCCCGCAGGCAAGGCCGCAGGAGCCCCGTCTGGAAGACCTGTACCTGGAACTGTTTCCCAGGAGATGAAGTCATCTCCGGAAGAATGCCAAAAGCAGGCATTCTTACCATAGCCGTCCGAAACATAAGAAAACAGACGGCAAAAAACAAAAAAAAGAAAAGATCATCGTTTTATGCGCAGACTCAATAAACTGAGTCCAAAAGCAGCGTAGAAATGGAGGAAACTATGTGGAAATTATACAGACAAGAATTAAAACGTATCCTGCGCACCAGAAGCACCCTTCTGTTTCTGGCGGCGGCACTGGCACTGTCGGTTTTCATGGCCTGGGTGCCGGTCACCTTCGAACGCTATGCCTATGAAGAAAACGGAAAAGAAATCGTTATAAAAGGCCCGGAAGCCCTGGCCCTCACAAAACAGATGGAAGCCCCCTCCGCCGGAGAAGTGACGCCCGAAAAGCTGGCGCAGGGACTCTCTTTTTACCACAAAAATCTGGAAATCTACGATGATTTCTATAATGAGGAGTTCCCCTTAAACCTCAAAGTACAGGAAATCTATCCCTGGCGGCCGCTGCTGATGAGACTCAGAGAAGCCATGGCCGATCCGGTAAGCGGCATGGCGCCGGAATATACGGACATCTCCGCCGACGACGCACTGGCATTCTATGACCGCTGCCGGAGCCACATTGACGACTTGATGAAGCTGGAACAGAAAAACAATCCGGCGGCACAGCAGACAGCGGTACAGATGTATGAAAAAGTCAAAACGCCTTTTTACTACTACCCCGGCTACGGCACCAATGCGGCCGAATACGAGGGGCTCTGCCTCTTCCTGCTCATGTTCCTTTGCGTGATGATCACCGCGCCGCTTTTTTGCTGTGAATACCAGACCGGCGCAGACGATATCCTGCGCAGCACCAGACACGGCCGCAGACGGCTTGCCCTGGTCAAGATCTTCGCTGCCCTGAGCATCGGGATCGCTGCTTTTATTCCCTGCATGGTCATCTTCCAACTGATTTCCAACAGTCTGTTCGGCTGGGAATGCCGGCAGACCTCCATGCAGATCCTGTTCTCGGTAGTCAGCCTGCTTGACTTGAATATAGGGCAGATGCAGAATCTTGTCATGCTGGGCGGTTTTGTAACACTGCTCTCCAGTATCAGTTTCGTGCTCTTTCTCTCCGCAGCCTGCAAAAACACCACGATAGCCACCGGTCTGGCCATCGCCTCCGCCCTCCTGCCGTCCCTTTTCTATATGCTGATCGGCGGCAGTCTGGGATCGTATCTGCGGGTACTGCTTCCCTCCGGCGGACTGGGCGGCAGCAATGCCCTGCTGTACGCCCTGACAGATTTTGAATTTCTGAAAGTCGGCCCGCTTTCGGTGTGGACGCCCTGGCTGATGCTCATCGTCCCGGCGCTGGAGATTCCGCTGTTTCTCTTCCTGACCGTTCACACCTACTGCCGCCGCTCCATGTGAGATCATTCTACAGACATCGTTATGCCATTCCAAAAGCGATGTCTGTTACTCTATAATAGTGCCGTCCATGGCATTAAAAATTTCTCTTACTATACCTTACCATATTCTGCCTGTAAAAAAGCAACAAAATGTAAACAGATGCAGTGAGGATAGAATATCCGGCAACACCTTATAACGGCTTATCTTTCAGTTTGTATTTACTTCAGCAGCAAAAATTTTGCTGCATAATTCTGTATATTCATCATATGAAATTTCAGCATCATTCAATGTATATTTCATGCCGGCCTCCGCATTATTGAAATCGGCAGGTTCCTCGCCGAAATTCATCTCTGCTGTCAGGTTATCAGCTCCTTCAAATTTTTCCATATGGTAAAATTCAAATCCTGCACTCGACCTGTTGCTATACATAATCCATACAGCTCCATTGTAACAGGTATAAGAAAGAACAACCGCATTGCCATCTCCTGCGGCAAATTCATACACCATATTATTTCGTGCATCAAGATATATTCCGCCATAAGGACCGTTGATAACCAGTTCATTTTCTCCGTCATTGTCAAGATCGACTTTCTCTCCGATAGAATATGCGTCCCATTCTTCTGAATCCATATTCAAATCTGTAATATAAAACGTCGATGTCAAATCTGCAGAGTCAACCGCGCTTACCAGACCATTGACAAATGAATCTAACAGATCGTCTGCTGTTACATCATTTTTCTTTACGGCATGATATAAAAACGCCGCTTCATCGAATGAATCTGTTCCATAATACACATTTATTTCATCTGTGCCATATTCTAAAATATAATAGCCAAAAACAGCCGTGCCGTCAGAAAGTACCTGCTCCGGATACTTCAAGTATATTCTGTTATCCTGTATGGTTTCTACGTTAGACAGGTCAGCCAAAAAGCGATAGGAAGATTCTGATTCATAATCAGAAATGTCATAACCATAAGCTGTCTTTGTAATCGCTAACTTACCGGTTCCATGATCCGATAAATACTCATATTCCCCAGTCAAACGTTCCAGTTCGGCGCCTGCATCATAATCATCGGATTCTTCCTCATATGCATCCGCTTCGGCTTCGCCGGATATCACCTGCGGCTTTTCTTCATAAATTTCTTTCGTGCTGTCGTCTACATCCATTTGCACATCGCCAATTTCTTTCGTGCTGCCATCCATGTTCATTTGCAAATTACCAAAATCCTCTGTCTGGCCGCATGCCGAAAGTGTACACGCAAACATTATCGTGACCAGTGCCACTTTCATTCTTTTCATAAATCATTTTCTCCATTTCCGCGCTGTGTCTCTTCGCTTTTTCCGCGCTTTTTTCTATCATGACGTTTACTGTTTTTATACCACACTGAGAAGAAAATGACACACTGTCGGCATAAAAGACACGTTTTTTGCACAAACGACACAAATTAATCACCAAACAGCATTCTCCATTTGAAAAACGCTTTCTTAAACTCCTTGCTGCGGACTCTGCCGATTGTTATCTTTAACCCGTTACACAGCGTAATCTCATGGCTGTTTACAGTTTCAATATATTTTAAATTAACAATATACGAACGCTGTACATAAAAAAAGCCAAATGGCGACAGGCTTTGCGCCGTTTCAGATATCCGCCCTTCACAAATATACTCTCTGCCGTTTAGCATGAGATATCTTAATTTTCTTCCGGTAGTCTCAATAAGCAGCAGATCCCTTAAGTTTATCCCAATCTGAATCCCCGCGGTATCCTTACAATAAATGGTTCGATCCTGAATCCTGGTTTTGAAGAAGGAATCAAGCGCCTCGTCCATTTCTTCCAAATATTTTTTGTCGATGTATCTGAATGCATTAACCCTGTATCCTCGCCTGGCCATTTCTGCATGTGAGGTCAAAAAACATATCCTGCACTGATTTCCGGAATCCATCAATTTTTCAGCTATCCTGAATCCGTCTTCCCCTTCAGCAAGTTCAATATCCAGAAACAATAAATCTGTATCTGCATCCTTCATAAAATCCCTTTCGTTATCATACGCTTTTATCTGGGCAGAAATATTCTTATCCATGCAGTATTTTTCAATAGATGCCTTTATCTTATTCCTCCATACTGCCTCATCTTCCACAATACCTATTTTCATACCCTGTCCTCCTCCGGAATCATATCCTTTGGGATCGCAATACCGATTTTAAACATTGCCTCCCCATTTTCCACCATAGACTCCATATAATACTCTCCATGATATTTTTGGACCGTTGCAGCAATATTTTTCAGACCATATCCATGATTCGGCTTATCTGCTTTTGATGTCCCGCGAAACCCTTTTTGGATATTCATTTCTTCAGACACACTATTGCCGACAACAATAAAAATTTCTTTTTTATGTTCAATTATTTCAACCCGGATTTTAGGACTGGCTGTTTGTACTGCTGCTTCCAGGGCATTCTGCAATACATTTCCCATCAGGGTTGTGATATCAAACATCTCAAATCCTGTTTTCCCGGTCAGTTTTCCCGTTACTGCAAAATCTATATTTTCCTTTTCCGACAAATATAAATAATAATTCAGAATTACATCAAGCAGGCCATCTCCTGTATGGATTTTTAAATCAAACCCGTCCTGTATATTCCAGATTGTATCTATGTACTCTTTGACCTCTTCTGTCTTATTCTGATTTGCCAGCTCTCTGAGAACGCCCACATGGTTTATCAGGTCATGCTTAAAAGACCGCACCGCCATCGACTGCTGTAATTGATAATCATACTGCTGTTTTTGCATATACATCAAAGATTGCAGTTCTCTGTTCTGCCTGTCTGAAAGTATGTTTTTAATGGCAAGACCCAGCGTAAGAAAAATGGAGTATATGACCCCTATTATGCTGATGCCAAATACCACATAGGCATCCAGATTATACACTGCATGATTTTCGTCAAAAAAAATAAAAACAAAATTATAGAACATCTGGAAAATACTGCCCTGTACCAGAAGGGCGGACTTATACTTAAATTTTATATCGCACAAGTATATGTCATTTTTCCTGAAAAGCCGCAGATATACCAGAAGGTACACCAAAAACGAGAGCAGGTAGGCAGGTTCCATCCACCATGTTATATCCGTGCCGCCAAGGCCTCCGCCTATTAAAACAATCTGTATCAGCATGACGCTGAATGTATCAATGATGCCCGTGAAATACATGAGGGCGGCGCTCAATGCGAACAGATGCCACAATCTATCTTCAAAAAATAAACATATGGAAAGCACACTCCAAACTATATAAACAAACGGGGAATTTGTATCAAAATATATGTTGCAGGCCCCGGCAGACAACATAGCCAAAACCGACGCGCCAATTAAAAGCCTGCTTTTTCTTGGGTTTAACCTGAATCCATAATGAATGATAAAAAGATATATGAAGTAATTCAATATATTATCTATAATATAAATCATTTTTACCCCTCTGCTGTTTGCTTCTTACTCCGGCAAAAGCCTGTTTATCCGTAAAAAAGCAGCAAAAATGTAAACAGGCTATGGATGAGAAAAGGCCGAACATCCTGCAAAAATGTCCTGCCCTTTCTCATTACAAAATAACCTCTATTCTTATCTCAACTTCCAGATATCCCTGTTATACTCCTCGATTGTTCTGTCGGAAGAGAAGAATCCCGCCCTGGCGATGTTGACAAGCATCATTCTGCGCCACTTCGCCTGATCCTCGTAATCGGCCATCATCTGATCCTTCACCTTGATGTAATCCTCCAGATCCAGCAGCGTCATAAACCAGTCCTTATTCAACAGCTCCTTGTACAGTCTCTCCAGATTCTCCTTGTGGCCGGCCTTAAGCGCCTGCTTACCGACAATAAAGTCAACCGCCTCTTTGATCACCGGGCTCTTCTTGTAGTAATCCTTAGAAACATAATCCGCCTTCTCATAATGCTTGATGACCGCCTCGGACTTCTCGCCGAAGATATAGATATTCTCGTCGCCCACCAGGTCGTTGATCTCCACATTCGCTCCGTCTGACGTGCCCAGCGTCACCGCGCCGTTCAGCATATACTTCATATTGCCTGTGCCGGATGCCTCCTTGGAAGCAAGGGAGATCTGCTCGGAAATATCGCAGGCCGGAATCATCTTCTCCGCATACGCCACGTTGTAGTTCTCCACCATCAATACCGTCATGTACGGGCTCACATCCGGATCGTTGTTGACGATCTCCTGCAGTACCAGCAGCAGGTGAATGATATCCTGCGCGATGATATAGGCCGGAGCCGCTTTTGCACCGAAGATAAAAGTCATCGGCCTTGCGGGCTTCTTACCCGCCTTGATCTCCAGATATTTGTGTATGATATAAAGCGCGTTCATCTGCTGCCGCTTATACTCATGCATCCGCTTACTCTGCAGGTCAAAAATGGAATCCGGATTCAGCGTAATGCCCTCCACTTCCTTCACATAAGCCGCCAGATCCTTCTTGCGGTTCATTTTGATCTCTGCGATCCGGTTTAACACTGCCTCGTCGTCCTTAAAGTCCAGCAGCTGCTCCAGCTTGTTCGCATCCTTCTTGTAGCCGTCGCCGATGGTCTCGGACAGGAAGGTCGCCAGCTCATGGTTACAGGACAGCAGCCATCTTCTGAACGTGATGCCGTTGGTCTTATTATTAAACTTTTCCGGATAAATCTTATAAAAAGCATTCAGCTCGGTATCTTTCAGGATTTCAGTATGAATCGCCGCCACGCCGTTTACCGAGAAACCGTAATGGATGTCGATATGCGCCATGTGCACCCTGTCATCCTTATCAATGATCTGCACCTTGGGATCCTTATACTGCTTCGCCACCCGCTTATCCAGCTCCTTGATGATCGGCACCAGCTGCGGCACTACCTTCTCCAGATACTTGAGCGGCCATTTCTCCAGCGCTTCCGCCAGAATGGTGTGATTCGTATAAGCACAGGTCCTGCTCACCACGTCGATGGCCTCATCCATGGTAAGTGCTTTATCGTTTACAAGAATCCTGATCAGCTCCGGGATCACCATCGTCGGATGGGTATCATTGATCTGGATCACCGCATGGTCATACAGTCTGCGCAGGTCATACTGCTTTTCCTTCATATCTTTTAAAATAAGCTGCGCCGCATTGCTCACCATAAAATACTGCTGATAGATACGCAGCAGATTGCCGGCCTCGTCGGAATCATCGGGATACAGGAACAGCGTCAGGTTCTTCTCGATGTCTTCCTTGTCAAAATCAATGCCTTCCTTAACAATGCTCTCATCCACGCTCTCAATGTCGAACAGCCTCAATTTATTGACACCATTGTCATATCCGATCACGTCGATATCATACAGCCTGGAAGTCACCTTCCTGTCGCCAAAAGCCACTTCGAAGGATGTATCCGTCTTCGTCAGCCAGGACTGCTCCTCGATCCAGTCATTGGGCTGCGCTGTCTGCAGTCTGTCCTTGAACACCTGTTTAAAAAGACCGAAATGATAGTTCAGGCCGATTCCTTCCCCGGGAAGCCCCAGTGTGGCAATGGAATCCAGAAAGCAGGCTGCCAGACGTCCGAGACCGCCGTTACCCAGCGACGGTTCCGGCTCAACCTCCTCGATCTCGGAAAGGCTCTTGCCGTTCTTTGCCAGAATATCATTCAGCTTATCATAAATTCCCAGATTGATCAGGTTATTCGATAATAACTTACCGATCAGAAACTCTGCGGAAATATAATAAACCTTCTTCGGACCCTCAATGCGCTCCGATACCTCCATCAGTTTCTTTGACAGCTGCAAAAGACTGTAGTAAAGCTCGGTGTTGCTGCACTCCGCCACATTCTTGCCACAGCTTTCGTTGGTCTGTGCCTCCAGTTCCTTTTCCAGATTCAGGACCAAAACGTCTCTTGTCAGGTTACTTGCCTGTGCCATGATCATACCTCCTGTTTCTTTACATTGTTGATGTATTTGTATTATTATCTAAACACCCATATCCTACATTATGATACCACCATGAACAGAAGTGGGTGTTTAGAAAATTATGCACACAAAATCGGAGATTTTGGCGCGTTCACGGAGTCCGCAGTGTAATGCGTACTCCTGATTGACAGGTTACTTCTACAGTAAAAGATATTACTTCCCCGTATTCTGTCTCTATTCCGTATCCCGCCGACAGGCTTCCGTGCATTTTCAGCATATGATATCCATATACTTCATGCGGACCAGCTCATAGTCCAGCACGATCTGCTGCCCTGTGCCTCCGTCGATCAGCCGCTTCAATTCCGTCACGGCCTCGGACGCGATCCGCTTAAAGTTCTGCCTCACAGTGTTCATCTGCTTTCCCGCATACCCCATCAGCATAATGCCGTCAAAGCCGCACACCGGCCGGAAAATATCCATCTCGATCAGCGCCTTCATCGCCCCGATCGCCATCAGGTCGGAAGCGCATACCACCACGTCCTTCTTCTTCGCATACTTAAAGGTGTGATTTCTCGCCCGCAGCTCGGAAAACGCTCCGTTACGAACAAGCAGTGACAGGTCCAGTTCCCCGGCCAGCCGCCGGATCCCCTTAAGCCTTTCGTCCGTCACATAACCGTTCTTCTTCCCCGCCAGATAAAGAATGCTCCTTCCCTGATTGTCCAGCACCGTCTTCTTCGCCACATCATACTGGGCCCGCTCCTGATCGATCCAGACACAGGAAGTCGTCCCGTTCACCATCGGGGCATCCACCAGCACGATCTTAAAAACCTGCGCTTCTATCAGTTTATGCAGCACCTTATCTTCCTTTGACATCCCGAAGATGATAAGCCCCGTGATACTCTGCACCTGTAAATAGCGTATCACCTCTTCGAGGTTCTTATTCTGCAGCATGGAATAAAATATGGTAATGACGTCCAGATTCAATTCCACGGCCCGCCCGATGGTTCCCGACATGTACTGCATGTTGATCTCGTCCACCGCCTGAGACGCGCTGCTTAAGTTCAAAAGGATCGCAACTCTCCCGGACTGCTTCGACGACAATGCCGCCGCCACCGAATTGGGCACGAAATTCAATTCACTTACTGCCTGATTTACTTTTTTCTTCGTCTCTTCGCTGACATTCGGGTAGTCATTCAGCACCTTGGATACCGTGGAAATCGCTACACCCGCATGTTTCGCTACATCTTTGATCGATACCATGCTTCATCCATTCTGAAAACGGTGTGCATTCCGGAGATTGTGCCTTAATGCGTATGCCTCCCCATGTCCTGCCTGAACTCCCGTATTTTTTACGGAAAAGGTTTTCCGGAAATCGTTTTCCGAAATCATCATACAATAAAAGAGCGGTTTTGTAAACCACTCTTTTCAGAAACTTACGGAAAAATTTATATGATGAATCATTTTCCTCAACTCAATAATTGAATAGACTATAATGACTGATTATGCTATACTTATAGTAAACGACATAACAAATTTCTGTTTCCGTCTCTTGCAGAAGCCATATACGGTAGCTCCTGCAAGGCCGAAAACGAAATTTCCAATGTCGTTAACTATAATTATATACATAAAACAACCCATAATGAAGGCGGTGAAAATATGACGGGTAAAGAAGTTGTTAATCTTATTCAAAAGTTGGAAGCCGAGGGAATGTCAGCTGAAAAGATCATAGAAATCATAAAGTATGTCGAAACAGCTGAACCAAGATCAGAAATCAAATAACTGCACAATTACAAACAGCCGCACTCCTTAATGGAATGCGGCTGTCTCTGATCATACATCGCTACAACATATAAACTTTGCTGCTGTCATGCTCCTGCTGATGCAGTACTTATGCAGCCAGCTCCTGACTTTTCATAAATTCATCAGCCAAGTAAGGACAATGCCAGCTGGTTGCTCTGATTCGCCTGCGACAGCATGGAAGTACCGGCCTGCTGTAAAATGTTGTTGTTCGCATATCTAACCATCTCGGTTGCGATATCCGTATCGCGGATCTGTGCTTCTGCGGATGTGGTGTTCTCCACAATGTTATCCAGGTTGCTGATGGTATGCTCAAGTCTGTTCTGGATTGCACCGAGGTCGGAACGCTGTTCAGATACATCTTTAATCGCACTCTTTACAAACGCATTAAGAGCTGCGAAGTCTGCTGCTGTAGGTGCTGCATCCTTAGTCAAACTGGCATCCGGATTTGCAACATAATTAGCTGCTGCATCTGTCCATACCTCTGTATCAACAATTTTCTCACCTTTTGTACCATACTCAAACTTATAGAACTTAGCCAGCATGTCAGACTTAAGCACATTATCACCTGACTCTTTGTACTTATCGTTACCACCATCACCTACAACTGTATCTGTACCTGAGGTCTCTACATTTGCTGTACCAAACTTAACATTCTTGGCAAGGGCATTTGCTATTAATTCATTAGTATTCATATTCTTGATCGTGATACCAATGTGCTGTCCGGACTCTGCACCAACCTGCAGTCCTTTATTGGAGAAAGATCCATTCAACAGGCTCTGTTCATTGAATGTAGTCGTGCTCTGTACACGATCAATCTCGCTCATCAGCTGCTGAACTTCAGCCTGAATATAGCTGCGGTCTGTAGATGTCAATGTGCCGTTCTCACCCTTTACAGCCAGCTCGTTCATTCTCTGCAGCATATCCTGCACTTCATTCAACGCACCTTCTGCTGTCTGCACACAGGAGATACCGTCCTGAGCATTTGCAGATGCCTGTGTCAGGCCACGGATCTGTCTTCTCATCTTTTCGGAAATAGATAAGCCTGCTGCATCGTCTGCCGCGCGGTTGATCTTGTAACCGGATGAGAGTTTCTCCGTTGACTTCGCCTGTGCCTTCGTTGTAAGGCCCAGCATTCTGTTGGAATTCATTGCTGTAATATTGTGTTGTACTACCATAATTTACCTCCTTGTTGTTCACCGCCGTAAATCCTTTTACAGCATTCTTTTTGTACAAAATATTTTTATTCCTTAAACCTTTATTGCTTAAACCAATACAGCGTTAAGACAGGACTCATCAGCCAAGTAAAGAAAGTGCCAGCTGATTGCTCTGGTTCGCCTGCGACAGCATGGATGTGCCTGCCTGCTGCAAAATGTTGTTGTTAGCATATCTAACCATTTCTGTCGCGATATCCGTATCTCGGATCTGTGCTTCTGCGGATGTGGTGTTCTCTACAATGTTATCCAAGTTACTGATCGTATGCTCCAGTCTATTCTGGATTGCACCAAGGTCAGAGCGCTGCTGGGATACATCTTTAATCGCATGCTTTGCAAATGCATTCAAAGCTGCAAAATCTGCTGCCGTAGGTGCATCTGTCAACTTACTATTTACTACCTGATTATTTGCTCCGTCGATATACGTCTGATCACCATCAATCGCGTCATAGGTATCTTTATCCTTGACATCGCTTTTATCAAACTCATAAAACTTGGACAACATATTTGTAACAAACGTCGCTTTACCATCGGCATCCAGTTCTCCAGTTTCATAGTTTTTGTTATCCGTACTGTTTGTATCATCAGCCTCAGTGTTGGATACTCCAAATTTCACTTTATCCACTGCCGCATTCGCGATCAACTCATTGGTCTTCATATTCTTGATCGTAATAGAAATATGCTGACCGGACTCCGCGCCAACCTGCAGTCCCTTATTGGTAAAAGAACCATCCAACAGACTCTGCTCATTGAATGTAGTCGTACTCTGCACGCGGTCAATCTCGCTCATCAGCTGCTTAACCTCAGCCTGAATATAGCTGCGGTCTGTGGTCGTCAATGTGCCGTTCTCACCCTTTACAGCCAGCTCGTTCATTCTCTGCAACATATCCTGTACTTCATTCAATGCACCCTCTGCTGTCTGTACACAGGAGATACCATCCTGAGCGTTTGCAGATGCCTGTGTCAGTCCACGGATCTGTCTTCTCATCTTCTCGGAAATAGATAAGCCTGCTGCATCATCCGCTGCACGGTTGATCTTATAACCGGACGATAACTTCTCCGTTGACTTCGCCTGCGCCTTTGTCGTAAGGCCCAGCATTCTGTTGGAATTCATTGCTGTAATGTTGTGTTGTACTACCATAACTTACCTCCTTGTTGTTTCCTGCCGCAATTCCATTTGCAGCATTTTCATTTATTTGATTTTGATAATATCCGGCGGATTCTTTCCTTCAAACCCGCACTCCGCACTCTGTACTTTTACATACTTTTCATGCAGATTTTTTATAATAAACCCGAAACCCCCAGGATAGTTCCGGGTTATTACCAACTTGCCTCTATACCGCTTTCACATCTTTTCCGGATGCCTGCCTGCTGCTCTTTTTCTTCCGGTACTTCTCCGGAAGATCCGGCACCGCATAATAATGTGAAAGCGGCTCCTCTCCATCCGCATCGGCTGCTTTTGCCTCGATCACCTTACTGCGAACCACATTGACGTCCTTCGGAATGTCCAGCATAACGCGGGTATGGTTTTTGCTGCCGCCCAGAAAAACAATCTTGATATCATCTCCTATCATCAGATATTCTTCCGTGCTCACCGTCAGTCTTAACATTCTTACACCTCCCGCAAATTGCTTTTTCCAAAACCGTCACTCTTTCTGCCAACTTTCGAACGCATCCTTCGGAAAACAGAACCTCCGTCCGGACGCTTACTGTAAAAATATACCCATCTGCAATGCAACAGTTGTATAAGAAGTGTTGCATTGCTGCAGTCTGTTGTATAGTAATGGAGACCCGGAGAAATCAATTCACAGAAAGGAGCATCATCATGAGCACAACGTACCCCATTAAGAGTGAAGAAAAACTGAAAAAATTTAAAGAGTATTATCTGTTCATCAAACCTGTCTGCCGAAATTACGCCATGATCATATTAGGATTAAATACAGCGTTCAGAATCGGCGACCTTTTAAGTTTACAGTGGCGGGATGTATTCAGCGAGAAAAAGAACTGCTTCAAGGATCATATATGCATCACGGAGCAGAAGACCGGAAAAGAACGAAGTGTGGCAGTCAATGCCAGCGTTTCAGATGCTTTGTATATTTTACGGGAAAAGGAAATCCATAGAGAAGAAACCCGGTATCTGTTCCCGAATGGAAGAAAAGGCTCAGGCCATCTCTCCCGTTCCCAGGCGTTCCGCATCATCAAGGAAGCGGCTGAATATGCAGGACTGGAGGAACACATAAGCTGCCACTCTCTCCGCAAGACTTTCGGTTATCATGCCTGGAAACAGGGCGTGCAGCCTGCTCTTTTGATGGAACTGTACAATCATTCCTCCTACCGCGTTACCAAACAATACCTTTGCATTGAACAGGACGATAAGGACAGAGTCTATTTAACTGTACAGCTGTAACTATTTTTTCTTATTTTTAAAATATGCCCTAAACTATTATGCCGCGGGTCCGATATATATAATGTAAGTCAAAATGCAACACTTCTTATACAAGTGTTGCATTTTTGTCTGCATTTATCTAATAGAATATCCCGGTAAAACCTTTTCATACACAGAAAAACAAAAAGCGGGGTGAGTGCAGGATGCCAAATAAGCAGCCCGCGCTCACCCAAATGTGTTCTTTATATCTTATTGCATTTTATTTCATCTAATTATTTACGTACCAGATGTCTCGGCAGACCATTCACGAACAGCGGCTGCAGCTCACCCATGATCAGCGGTCTTGCATATTTCTCATAGCCTTCTGTCAGTCCCTTGCCGTCCTCTGTGATCCACTCGTCGGGAACGTTTCTCTCTACGTTGGCGATCGCGTGGATATCATATGCGCTTGTACCGCACTGGTAAGGATCGTCACCGTTTCTGTCCAGTGTGATCATCATGCCTGTCTTGCCTTCCTCTGCCGCCATAACTGCGTCGTGACCTACCTGGAATGCCTCGTTGATATCTGTCAGGGAAGCAAGATGGGTAGCTGCTCTCTGTAATGTAGAGAACTCAATCGCACGTGTCTTGAGCCCAGTCTCAGCAGCAATCTTATCTGCCAGCATAACAGCCGTACCGGACATCTGCTTGTGTCCAAATGCATCCACTGCCACTTCTCTGCCAATCTCACATACATATCTGCCGTCTGCAACCTTGACACCTTCAGATACCGCGATCACTACGGAAGACTTGTTAGCTGCCAGCTCTTTAACGTCTGCAACAAACCTGTCGATATCGAATACTCTCTCCGGCAGATAGATCGCATCACATCCCTGGCAGTCGTCACCCTTCGCCAGCGCTGCCGCTGCAGTCAACCAGCCTGCGTTACGTCCCATGATCTCCACGATACATACGGTAGGCTTCTTCGCACCGAAGGACTCGTTGTCACGGATGATCTCCTTCACGGAAGTTGCGATATACTTCGCAGCGGAACCGTAACCCGGGCAGTGATCCGTTACCGGCAGATCGTTATCAATGGTCTTCGGAACGCCCATGAACCGCTGCGGCTTATTGTGTGCTGCCGCATAGTCGGACAACATCTTAACGGTATCCATGGAATCATTACCTCCGGCATAGAACAGACACTCGATGTCATGCTTCTCCATGATCTCGAATACCTTCTCATATACATCCTCATGTCCTTCGATCTTCGGCATTTTAAAACGGCAGGAACCGAGGAATGCAGAAGGAGTTCTCTTTAACAGCTCAATCCCGGTCTCGTCGTTCAGATACTCGCCCAGATCGATCATTCTATCCTCTAAAAATCCCTCAATACCATGAACCATACCATAAATCTTCTTAACCCCCAGCTTCTTGGCAGCAGCGTAAACGCCTGCCACAGAAGAATTGATTACGGCTGTGGGGCCGCCGGACTGACCAACAACAATATTTCCTTTCATCGTCTCTCTCCTTTATTATAATATTCTATACAATACGCCCATCCGGCTTCTAAAAACCACAGATAAGGTACTACACCATAGCTTTCTGCCGGATATCAACAAGATTATACCAAATAAACCCAGACAAGACAAGCTAAAATCACTTCTGTACATGCTTCCCGAGCACCCGCTCCAGAAACTCTGACATCAGAAATGTCATCGGACCCGGTGCAAAAAGGATCAGAAGCGGTACCTTCCAGATAAAAGCGCCAAAACACACCAAAATAAGTACCAGCATCAGACTCGTCAGGAAATACCGTCCGACCATATAAAGGGAAATCTTCAGGATCCATCCGGCCGGCATATCATACCTGGACAACGCCGGAAAAGCATAGCAGGCTGCAATTGCCGCATACACACTCACAAACGCATACAGCACAATAAAGAAAAGTCCTGCATACCCCTCAGTCTTCTCCATCAGGATACCGATGTTCAGCTGCATCAGAAAGGATACTCCCGCAAAAACAACCCACAGGATCGTAGCCGGAACCAGATTCTGCCGAAAGGAATGAAAAAAGGCTCTGGACACATAGCCTTCATGATTCTTGATACATTTCACGATGGCATAATACAGAGCCGTGCAGGAAGCGCCCACAGTGATCAGCGGAAGGCTGCATAAGATCCACAGAAACCCCAGTATCATCACATCAAACAGCTTATCACAAAAGCTCATAAAACTGCCGTCAAATCCCCATATATTTCTCCCGCTTTTCTTCTTCATCTCCGCCTCCTGCTTTTACAGGAATCCGCCCCGCATCTGCCATGCGGGGCTCTTCCATCTTCTATAACTCCGGCCGTGTTCCGGCCTTTACAAATACCGGAATCGCATCATAAGGAGCCGCCGCCGTGATCGATTGTCCTCCTGTATATTCCCTGCCGTCATTCATATTTCTCCAGTTTCCTTCCGGCAGATAAACCTCCCGCTCTCTGATACCTTCATACAGAACCGGCGCCACCAGCACATCCGGTCCGAACATATACTCGTCCTCAACCTCCCATGCCTTTTTATCATCCGGGAAATCATAGAACAGTGGACGCATTACCGGCGTGCCCTTCTCATGAGCCGCTTCCATCAGACTGCGCACATAGGGACGCATCCTCTCACGCAGCTCCATATACTTCTTACAGATCTCATAGACTTCTTCACCGTAGCTCCACACTTCATTCTCCGCACCGCTGATCTGTTTGCCGCCGCCCGTCGTCCCCAGAGGTGCCTTAAAAGGCTCTCGAAAACCGTGCAGACGCATTACCGGACAGAATGCACCGAAAGCGAACCATCTGACAAAACACTCCTTAAAAGCGTCATCATGAATATTGCCGCCATGAAAACCGCCGATATCCGTGGTCCACCAGGGAATCCCGGAAAGTCCCATGTTTAATCCTGCTGCCAACTGATTACGCAGTGCACGGAACGAAGAATCAATATCGCCCGACCACACCAGCGCGCCATACCGCTGGCTGCCGGCCCAGGCACAGCGCAGCAGATTCAGGATATTCTTCTGTCCTTCGGCCTCCATTCCTTCGTATGCCATCCGTGCATACTCCTTCGGATAAATATTGCCCACTTCCATATCGGCTCCCAGGAAATAGCGATAATGCTCGAACTCATAATCCGTAAATTCAGGCTCCGCCTCATCCAGCCAGAAGATTTTGATGCCCTTTTCATAGTAATTCTTCTTCATCTTCTCCCACACATATTTTCTGCCGTCCGGATGGGTCACATCGATAAAACATGCTTCTCCCAGCTGTCCGATCCTTTTCCCATACTCCGAGCGGGTCAGATAGCCAAGCTCCCGCATCTCCTCATAATTCTCGCTCTCCGCATCCACGGTAGGCCAGATGGAAACCATCAGCTCAATGCCCATCTCTTTCAGTTCCCGAACCATCGCCGCCGGATCCGGCCAGTAATCTTCATCAAATTTCCAATCACCCTGGTGCGGCCAGTGGAAATAGTCGGCAACGATCACATCGATCGGCAGACCTCTTCTCTTATATTCCCGCGCCACTTCCAGTATTTCATCCTGGGTCTGATAACGCAGCTTACACTGCCAGAACCCCATCCCGTACTCCGGCATCATCGGTACCTTGCCCGTAGCGTCCGCATAGGCTTCCTCTATCTGGGCCGGCGTATCGCCCGCCGTGATCCAGTAGTCCATCTGTTTTGTCGATTCCGCCACCCATTCCGTCACATTCTTACCAAATGTGGCATGTCCGATGGCCGGATTGTTCCACAACATGCCATATCCCCTGTCAGAGAGGACGAAAGGCACACTGGCCTGGGAATTCCTGTGGGCCAGTTCGATCACGCAGCCTTTCAGATCCAGAAACGGCTGCTGATACTGTCCCATACCGTACAGCTTCTCACCGTCATTAGACTCAAAACGAACGGTCAGCCGATAATGATCCGTGCTCTGTCTGGGGTTAAATGTGCGCGGCACGATCTCCAATGCACTGGCGAACCTGTTGCGCCCTTCTGCCTGGGTATCCCTGACACGGCTGTATTCCTCCAATAACACTTCCCCGTCCTGATTACAAAACTGCAGTTCTCCGTTCTCCGATACCGTACAGGTGATCTTCCCGTTGGTAATCGTTGCCTGTTTCCCGTCTATGGCGATCTCTGCCTCCGCTGCCGACGGCGTCAGCAGCGCACTGTTACCATTCCCGTCCGGCAGAAATTCATGCCGCTGTGTCGCACGAACCCGCAGACTGTTCTTTCCCCATGGCTCGATCAGCAGCAGTTCCTTATCCTGCCGTCTGTAAAGTTTATTTCCTTCCTGTTTTAACATAATTTCCTCCTCCGTGTCCGTACAACGGCCGCTCCATGCCATGCATGGAGCAAAAGCCGTCAACATATTTTACACATGCAATACAAAATCATTTCTCGTAAACAGCGGGATCTGCTCGATCGGTGTCTCTACCGTCACGGTCTGTCCGCCCTCAAAGCTCTCCTTCGTCCACACATTGGTCCATTTCGCACCGGCCGGCAGATAGACTTCCTTCTTCGTCTGCCCCTTCTCCATCACCGGCGCCACCAGTACATCCGGCCCGAACATGTACTCTGTCTCATTATCCCAGCACACTTTATCTTCCGGGAAATCATAGAACAGCGGGCGCATCACCGGGCTTCCCTTTTCATGGGCCGCCTCCATCAGACTGCGCACATAAGGCCGCATACCTTCGCGAATCTCAATATACTTTTTACAGATCTCATAGACTTCCTCGCCGTAAGACCAGATCTCATTGGGCGCACCCGACACGCACTCTGCACCGCCCGTGGTGCCGAACTGCGGCTGATACGGCATACGGTTTCCATGCAGACGCATTACCGGGCAGAAGGTTCCATATTCAAACCAGCGCACCAGCACCTCATGGAACTCCTTATCGTAAATATTGGCGCCAAAGAAACCGCCGATGTCAGTGGTCCACCAGGGAATCCCGGCGATGCCCATATTCAGGCCGGCCGCAAACTGATTCTGCAGGCTGTGGAACGTAGAGTGGATATCACCCGACCAGACAAGCGCACCGTATTTCTGGCTGCCGGCCCATGCACACCGCAGAAGATTCACGATGTTTTCCTGACCCTGTGCCCGCATTCCCTCGAAAAAGGTCTGCGCATACATCACCGGGTACACATTGCCGATCTGCACATTAGGCCCCAGATGATAACGGTAATTCTCAAAATCATACACACTGTATTCCGGCTCCGCCTCATCCAGCCAGAAGATTTTCACGCCCTTGTCATAATAGTTCTTCTTCGCCTTGCTCCAGACATACTCTCTGGCCTCCGGATTGGTCGGATCATACTGAATGGTATTCCCCATATAGACATTGTCGATCCGCACACCCTTTTCCACCCTGGTGAGCAGGCCCTTCGCCTTCATCTCCTCGAAATTCTCACTCTTATAATCCACCATCGGCCAGATGGAAACCATCAGCTCGATGCCCATCTCCTTCAGCTCTGCGATCATGGCATCCGGATCCGGCCAGTAGGTCTCGTCAAAACGCCAGTCACCCTGCTTCGGCCAGTGGAAGAAATCCACCACGATCACATCCACCGGAATACCTCTTCTCTTGTATTCCCGCGCCACCTCCAACAGTTCTTCCTGTGTCTGATAACGCAGCTTACACTGCCAGAACCCCATGCCGTATTCCGGCATCATCGGCACCTTACCCGTAGCATCCGCATAGGCTTCCTCAATCTCCGCCGGCGTATCGCCCGCCGTGATCCAGTAATCCAGTTTCTTCGTAGACTGCACTTCCCATGTGGTAATGTTCTTGTTGAAGCTCACACGCCCGATTGCCGGGTTATTCCACAGGAAACCATATCCCAGAGAAGACAGCGCAAAAGGCACGCTGGCCTGAGAATTTCTATGTGCCAGTTCCAGTTCCGCACCTTTCACATTCAGGAACTTCTGCTGGTACTGCCCCATACCGTAGAGCTTCTCCTCCGGATTGGACTCAAACCGCATGGTCAGCTGATAGTCACCGCCGATGATGGGCTTGAATTCTCTCGCCTCCACCTCCAGCGAACTGCACGTATCGGCAAACATGTCCTCGCGATTACGCACATATTCTTCCAGCAGCACCTCATCCTTCTGATTATAAAAGGTGAGCTTCCCGATATTATTGACCACCGCCCTGATCTTTCCGTTCACGATCTGTGCCGAATATTCCCCGATCGTCACCTTTGCCTCGTTCTTCTCCGGTTTTCCGTTAAGCGCCCACAATTCCTGCGGCATCTCTGGCATCTTGGATGCACGCACGCGCAGGCTGTTATCACCCCACGGTTCCACGATCATCCGTTCCGCATCATACCGATAATACAATGCACCGTCCTTCTCCTCAAAGTACCCCAAAAGGAACTTGTTGTCCGAGCGAAAATCCCCTGTGTTTTCCTCGCCCTCTCTCTTTACAAAATCAGCCATCTTTTTCCTCCATTCTGAGACTGTTACCTCCTTATCAGCCTCCTGTAATTACCATTATATTTACTTTTCAGAATAATTTCCCTATCTTTCTTGACGTATTTTAATGAAATCCTGACTTTACAGAAGAAACAGACGGCCGAATCTCCATCCTTCATCCGGCCGTCTGCTGCGCTTTTACAAAACGCAGACATTTTCCACTATTCTTTCACCGCTCCGGCCGTCAATCCGCCCACAATATACTTTTGCAGGAACACGAACAGCACAATGACCGGCAGCACAAGGATCGCACCATATGCCATGATACAGTTCCACTTTGTTCCCCACTTACTCTTAAACTTATAGATGTTCGCCGTCAACGGCCGCATCTCCGGCGTCACGTTAAACGTCATGGAGTAGGCCAGATCGTTCCACCCGTTCAGGAAGGAAATGACAACTACCGTAATGATACCCGTTTTGATGGCCGGGATCATAATCTTGAAGAACGACCGGAACACCCCGCATCCGTCTATCCTTGCCGCGTCATCAAGAGATGTCGGTACGCTTTTGAAATACGGCCGCAATGTCACCACGATGAAAGGCACCGTACCCGACGCGATCGCCAGCGCCGGCCCCTGATAGGTTCCCAGAAGATGCAGCTTATTAAAGATCAGATACATCGGCGTCAGCATCAAAGACGCGGGCAGCATCTGGGTAACCAGAAAGGTCAGCATGAAGGTCTTCTGTCCCGGCACCTTATATCGTCCCATACCGTAAGCTGCCGGTACGCCGAAAACCATCGACAGCACCATCGACAATACGGCGATCACCGCACTGTTACGCAGCGAATTGAGAAACTCCCTGTCACTTAAGTTCTTCACCCAGGGATCTATCGTAAATTCGTGAGGATAATAGGTCACGATCTTTCCGAAGGACTCTGCGTCGGTCTTAAAAGACATCGCCAGAATCCAGTAGATCGGAAACAGGAAGACAACAGCAATGATCAGGGCGATAATGCAGTTGATCACATTTTTCCTTCCTGATTTCGTAGCAAGCATTTTTTCCTTCTTAGCCATACTAATCATCCTCCTTTGAAATCATTCTCAAATAGAACAGGCCAATGACAAACAGACAGCAGAACAGCACCATAGCCGTCGCAGATCCCAGCGAGAACTCATACTGTGTAAATGACAGCATATAGGAATAGGTGCCAAGCACATCCGTCGCATTTAACGGTCCGCCGCTGGTCATGACAAACTGCAGATCGAAAGCCTTGAACGTGTAAATGAATCCCAGCATCAGCACTGACGCAATGGCAGACTTCATCAGCGGCAGCGTGATATAGATAAACCGCTGGAACGGATTGGCCCCGTCCACTTCCGCGCTCTCATATACATCCTGCGAGATGCCTGTCAGCCCGGAGGTGAGCAGCAGCATGTTAAAAGGAATCCCTACCCAGCAGTTGACTGCGATCACTGCCGCCATGGCCGTTTTGCCATTCAACAGCCACTCCACAGGCGCATTGATCAGACCGATCTTCATGAAAAGGTCATTGATCAGGCCGCTGGACACATCGAATATGTTCTTACCAAGCATAGCCGTCACCGACATCGGCATCATGTACCCGACCAGGATCAGGCCGCGAACAGGCCCTGCCAGCGTGAACTTCCTGGAGAAAAACATGGCAAAGATAAAACCGATCGTGAACTGGAATACCAGACAGCCGATCGTAAACACAAACGTATTCTTAAATACCAGCAGAAACGTCTCATCCTGGAACAGCTTGACGAAATTGCCGAAGCCCACAAATACATCTGTCCCCGCTTTAAAAGTTTTGACATTTACATCCCGAAATGCCAGAACCACATTGTAGATGAGCGGATACCCCAGTACAATCATCATGTAGATAAAGCCCGGGAGAATAAAAGTATACCCCTCTCTTCTCTTCTTGGCCGCCATGGAAAGCTTCATCGTTTCATACCCCCTTCTTTACTTTAAAACAGGGGCCGTTGCTTGAAGCAACAGCCCCATTATCTTTTCCCTGATTCAGTTGGTGATTTTATTCCGGAAGCGGTACTTTCTCCAGAATCGGATTGATCACTTCCGCCGCGCCTGCCGCTGCTTCTTCCGGTGTCTTCTCGCCCAGGATCGCAGCCTGCTCCGCCTTGTAAAGCGCCTCGGAGATGGTCGGCCATGATTCGTGAGGTCCTCTTGCTACCGAGAATTCCATGGAATCATTGAATACCTTGTATCTCTCATCTGCTGTCCAGAAATCTTTCAGGCCAACAGCATCACCGCGTACGGGAAGTTTACCTGCCACTTCACACCACTCTGCATTGTTCTCCGCCGTCTGCATAAATTTCAGGAACTCAACACATTCTGCAACATGCTCACTGCCTGCGCACACACCGAAATTCTCACCGCCGATAACGGTTGCCTGTGTTCCATTGTCACTCTTCGGAAACTCTGCATACTTGTACTCCCAGGTTACCGTATCTTTGAAATCCCCGTCCAGATTTGCGATCTGCCATGTACCGGACTGCAGCATTGCCGCCTTGCCTGCAACCCATGCATTCAATGCATCGCCCTGTCCCCAGTTCACGACTTCCTTACTCATCCAGCCATTATTCACCAGATCAGCCAGGAATCCGAATGCGGATGCACCCTCTGCGCTGTCAACCGTTGCAACCGTTGCACCTGAGCCATAGAGCCACGGGATGAACTGGAAGGTTCCTTCCTCATTGCTGATACAGCACATTGCGAAACCGTACACACCGTTATCCGGATCGGACGTCGCTTCGCAGACTTCCTTGAACTCCGCCCATGTGGTCGGCGGATTCTCAAAACCTGCCTCCTTTAACATATCCATGTTACACAGGATCGCCAGACAGTTGGAATTGTTCGGCAGTCCGTAAAGATTTCCTTCCGAATCCATACAACTGCTCATCGGACCATCGTAGAACTGATCCAGATCTTCCCATCCCGAAATGTACTCGGAGATATTCTCGAATACACCGAGCGAGATATAAGAAGCCATATCCGGTGAATCTACCATACCGATATCCGGAAGCTCTCCCGATACCGCACCGATGGTATACTGCTTCATCAGCTCTTCACGGGAGATAAAAGTAGGAACAATATAAATATCCGACTGCATTTCATTGTACTGTTTACAGAGCGCATTCAAAGCCGCTGCCTCATGCTCGAAATAATGCCATACCCTGACTTCATCACCGCCGTTTGGCTCCCCGATATCCTCCGCCGATGATGCGGTTCCGTTCTCCGGTGTCTCTGTTGCCGGAATCTCCGCCTCTGTCTCGTCTGCTGCTGCGTCCTCACTCTCCGCCGTCGTGTCGCTGCCTGCACTGTCTGTGCCCGCCGCCCCCGAAGAACCGGACCCGCCGCAGCCGGCCAAAGTTCCCATAACCATCGCTGTCATCGTCATCGCCGCTGCAAGTTTCGCCATTTTTCTTTTCATTACTCTTTCATCCTCCTTCTTAGATTTGTACCATCTTCCGTTCTCTGTCCGCAGATCTGCCGCCGCCGGGCGCATGAACATGCTTCCTTTGAACTTCTGTGGATACTATATATTTTACTTTTTTGGGGATTTCCAGCAACCGACATTTTTTAGATAAGGGCAAATTATTAGTGGATTGTTTTAAGATAAGTGGATTATTTTAATATGATATGTGCATATTGATGAACTACATTCATCTTTTATATTTTTGAATATGCAAAAAGACGAAGCCATCAACGCTTCGTCTTTCTATATTCCGTCATATTGACACCCGTCTCTTCTTTGAAACATCTGTAGAAATATTTCGGATCGGAAAATCCTACACTGTAGGGGATCTGATCTTTTGGCACCGCGTCCGTGGAGATCAGAATCTTGGCTTTCTCGATCCGGTACCGGCGCAGGAATTTGGCATAGTTCTCCCCGATATCCCGACTGAACAGGAAAGAGAAATATTCTGCGCTGATTCCCAGGTTTTCCGCCAGATCCTTCTGGGAAAGCTTCGTGGCATAGCTGCACTGAATAATATCCAATGCCTTTAAAATCAACGGATGGGCATCCGGATACTGGCTTTTTAAGTCCGTCTGACCCTTTTCCCCGCAAAATGCGGCCGTTTCCCCTTCCTGCAGACGCTTCCACACCGCCTCCACATCCTCCAGCGTCAGCGGCTTCACCAGATATTCCACAACGCCCAGCGATATGGCCTGTCTGGCCAGCTCAAATTCTTCATAGGCGCTGATGATCACAAATCTGGTCTTCACACCACCCCGCGCCTGCACCGCCTTGATCATGGTAATCCCGTCCATGATCGGCATCTTGATATCCGTAAAGACCACATCCGGCTGCAGGCAGAGGATCAGTTCGAAGGCCTTCTGCCCGTCAGAAACCTCCGCCACAACTTCACACTCCCCGGAAATAGACAGCAGCAGATTCTTAAGACCCCTGGAAGCTCTCTTTTCGTCTTCCACGATAATGATTCTCATATAGCTTCTCCCCTTTCCATCCCTGGCAGTGGAATTCTGAATGTAAATACCGTTCCCTTTCCGACTGCGGTACTCATTTTTATATCCAGCTCTTCCCCGTAAAACATGTACATTCTTGCGACCACATTACGGATCCCGATACCGGTGCTCTCCTGGCTTTCGAGAGACATATCCTTCTTTCCGTCAAGGATCTCTTCAATGACCGCCGCCTGTGCGGCAGGTTAAACTTATAAAAGGTTATTGTCAAAAAACCAGTCTTTGCCAGTCAAAAAAATAAAGTTATGAAGACGTGAT
>ERZ808046.260-NODE-260-length-62381-cov-15.911161_pt1 | contig 62381 bp, 57 predicted proteins | sample MGYA00380196_ERZ808046 | MGnify/ENA primary metagenome ERZ808046 (study PRJEB31490, sample SAMN06133421) | mouse gut metagenome | isolation source: Z6_2 | host: mice | place: China: Chengdu | collected 2015-05 ... | reverse complement strand
CCGGTGGACTTTAGAGATTTAAAATCAAACGATGAATGTCAACGGATTTTGGAAATCGGCGCACATGATTTGGGATACGTCTATAAACGAAAGAGAGATAATACATTAAATATAAATGTAATACCATCGACAGTCGCGGCTGAGGCTGTCTTCGCAGTATGGCGGGAATGTCCGCATTTGGCAAAATATAGACGTAATGAATTTTTTGATAAATATTATTCATTGATTTTTGATAACCTGAATGCTGCTCAGATGGTGGTTGCTGTACTGATATTTCGTTATTGTGATAATAATAGAAAGAAAGAGAGTGAACTGGATGGAATTAAGGAGCACCGATTGTATAGTCAATATTTTTTGTCATATATGATCGGTAAGCAAATATTAAAAAAGTCAGGTATTACATTGCAAAAAATCACTCATATTAATTTTAATGAAATAAAAAATTACTTTGAACAAAACAAGGAATTGATGTACAGTAAGGCAGAACAGGCAATGGTGAATATCCTAAAAGACTATTTTAACAATGAAAATCTGTCGGAGATAGATGGACGAACGATGGCGGCAGCATTTAGGCGATTTGATATCATGGAGCGATATCTGAAAAATGAAATGTGGTGGGAAGAAAATATGGAATGAGAGTATCCTTTAGACACAGGATACTCCTCCGTTCTGTAAAAACCACATATAGGCCTTCACGAATTCACCGTGCTTCTTCTTAGTTAGATAGACCGTCCCGCCGCCGGCAAGACTGATGCTGTCCGCACTGTACTCCACGATATACGCCATGTTGACCAGATATCCCCGATGACACCTGTAGAAGCGCTCATCCAATTGTTCCTCCAGCCCGCTCATGGCGGCATAGATCTCTATCGTCTCTTTTACCGTGTGGATCTCCGCCTTCTTCGCCTTGCTCTCTATATATAAGATATCGCCCTGATCTATGGTAAGGCTTCTCCCCTTCGTTCGGACGAAGAGCTGCCTGCGCCGCCCATCCTTCTTCTTCTTCGCTTCCCCGACCGCCCGGCCGAGAACTTCGCGAAGCTTCCCCTCATCTATCGGCTTCAGCAGATAGTGAAACGCCGACACATCGAAGGCTTCAAACACGTACTCTTTCATCCCTGTGACAAAGATCAGTACCGTATCCTCCTGCTGCCTTCGAAGCTCCCTCGCCGTATCGATCCCGCTTACGCCCTCCATCTTGATATCCAGGAAAATGATATCGAACTTCGTATGAGCGGCAAGCAGGTCTTCTCCTGCGGCGTAAGACCAAACCGTGCAATCCGTGAAATATCTGTGTATGAAGTTCTTGACCTGTTCTCTGATGATCCTCTCATCATCGACAATCGCTATATTCAAAGTCTCACCTTCCGCTTTCGAAAACCTGTTATTTGCATTATATCTTAAGCGGTTCCCTGTAAACCGCTTCAAGCGCCACATGTATCGCGCCTAAAACTCCCTCCTGATTCTCCAGCTCAGAAAACACCAGCCTGGGAGGATATGGTACGTGTACTGCAAGCATCTCACTCCACTTCTCGGAAAACAATCTGCCGATGCTGTTCCCAAGTCCGCCGGATATGATAACCGCTTCCAAATCCAATACTGCTGAAATATTGATCAGCGAAATTCCTACATACAAAAATATCTCATCCAGAATAAGCTTCGCATAGACGTCGTTTTTCTTATATTTCTCAATCAGCTTATTGATCTCATCCTGGAAATCAGGCCGCATGATATAGTTCTGGATCTTATCTCTGGATATCGTATTCTCCAACACTCCGACCTCGTCAAATTCTGTCCGAAGCTTCGACGGATCCCCTACCATGAATCCAATCTCTCCCGAAGCCCGGTGCGCCCCCGGATATAATTCACCATTGATGATAAATGCAGCCCCAACGCCGACTCCGTAGTTGATCAGCGCAAAATTCTTAAGCTCTCTGCCTGCCCCATGCCACATCTCTCCAAGCGCACCCAGATTGATACTGTTCTCAATGACGACAGGCGCCGTAAATTCTTCCCCGATCTTCGTTCTGATCTGAGCCAGATCGATCGGCGGCAAAAAGGGGGCCAAAGTAACACTGTCTTCTGAAAGGACTCCCGGAACGCCGATACAGATGCTTAAGATAGCGGATTTATCCTTTCCGCTGGCCGCTGCGACATCTAACAGCATCTCTCTGAGTTCGTCGGCAATCCCTATCCCGCCGTCTTCAGTGTTCGTCGGCCTCTCAAGGCTTGACAATTCCCGGCCGAGAAGGTCCGCGAACATCACCCGGATGCGGAACCTCCCAAGATCGACTCCTAATACAAATCCCCGTTCCGCATGATAAGACAGCAGCGTGGATTTGCGTCCCAGGGAATTGTCCCCCTCACCGACCTCCACCACATATCCGATATCGATCAGGCTCTTTACATTGGACGAAACCGCCGGAAAACTCATGCCCAAGTGCCGGCATAAGTCCGCCCTTGACATCGTTCCCCTTGTCCTAAGGCAGTTTAATATCAATATTTTATTTGATTCTCCCAATGCTTCAGGCGTGCCGCCTTTTGCTTCGGGTATACTGTCCTTACTCATAAGACCTCCCCAACGAATATGCAGTCCGCATTTATTGTAATTATTATATCACTTTCATTTCACCGCCGCAATTATTATGTGATCTACCCTATCTGCTGGTACAACTCCACATAAGAATCCCGCATAAAACAAATCTGCTTTTCCAGCAGCGCATCATGTTCTGGATTCTCCTGTATTATCTTCAAAGCATTAACCGCTTCCTCCATAGAATCATACTCTGCTTCCCATATCATGGTATTGACCGCTTCCCGCCCCATGACGGACACATATCTGCGGCCTCTTTTCAGATCCGCCGATTTTTCTTCTAATTCTATAAATCTCTTTTCCAAGGCCAGGAATGCGGCCTCATCTTTCTTATCATAGTTCTGGACAAACCTCATCTTATAAACCATGCTTCACTCTCCATCCCCTCGTCTGATATCTTCTGACATACGGTCTCATAACCCACATGAGATGCAATGCTGTCCTCGCTCTCCACTGCCATCCCTGCACAGAGAGTTCCCAATTCTGCCGCACTTGAAAGCTTCGTTTCACCAAATACAGCGTCTTCTCTTCCCTTCTGCAGCGTAAGCCCCATTGCTATCCCTGCAAGAGTTCCGCCAAGGAACGCGTCTCCTGCTCCTGTGGTGTTCACGGTTCTCGAAGACAGCGGAGGAATATGCTCGATCAGGGATCTCGTGACCGAATAAGCCCCTTTCTTCCCGCAAGTTAATAGTAATTCTATATTCGGATTTTCTTTCACTAATTTAAGATACAGACGTTCGGCCAATTCCTTCTGTTCCAGTTCTTCGCCTAATATGGCCGCTGCCTCCTCTTCATTTACCGCAAGCAGATCACAACTGGAAAATGCCTTCTGCCGGATGAATTCTCCCGCCTCTGCTGTTGGGACCGACAATACGCAATAAGCGCCCTTTTCTTTGCCATAGGCAAGCATCGCTAACCGGCTCTCAACAGGCACCTCCGGGATCACCGCCACGATCGTATTCTCATCAATATCCAGGCATTCCATACAATTCTTTATGTATTCCGGCGTTACATGCAGAGCCGCATTGTTCTTAGCCGTAAAATTGCACCCCTCCTTGTCTGGATACTGCAGACAAATACTGAGCATCGTAGATTCTGTCTCGCTCTTCCCCACGAACCTTACATTCATGCCGCTTCTTTCCATCTTATCGATCAATTTATGTCCGATTTCGTCGCATCCCACATAGCCGATGGGATAGATGGCTGTCTGCCCTCTCAGCAAAGCCGCTGCATAATGCAGCACGATATGCTGTTTACAATAATCTTTTGCCCCGCTTAACCTTACAAGACGGGATTCACTTCTTCCAAGAGTAGTCATCTCATCACTATGGAACAGCATGCCTTTTCCAATGCCTCCCGTTCCTACGATCTTATTGTATTTTGCATTACCCATACTATCATCCATCACTCTCCAGTCCAATCTTCCTGTCTACTCCCCTGAATTCCCACTCCGGATGCTCTGCGATCGGATGACACGCTGTTTCTCTGGTCGCAGTGATCAGTGCATCTGGATGCTCTTGCAGCAATGTCATCGGAAATTCTTCTGTCACATCAGAAAACAAGGCGATCCTAAGAGCCGTCTGCTTCCACGCCCCGGTCGCGGAATAGACTCTGATCTTCTTTGCCGAAAAACATTCCTTCACCCCCAGAGTGACCGACATCGGCGGCATAAACTGCCATGCAGCCCCCATACTCCTGTGCGCAAGCGCCAGTATGGTATCCCAGTTGTTTTCCTGTACCCTCGCCCTGGAATTACGGATATCGTCCGCCGTCACGACTGCATAAGGATTCCTCCGCGCCTGATTGAAGGCAACATGTCCGTCCTGCCCCCATCCGCCCAAGGTATAATCTATACTATGACTCATAATTTCCCTGCTCATCCAATTCACATTATCCGGCGTCAGATAGTGCCTGTTCTCTGCAGGTACACGAAGCTCCTCTCTTACCGCTCCGTAAAAATACTCTTCCATAAAAGTATGAAAATTGTTCGGATCGTTTTCCGGCAGCAATCTGGCTTCCCAGTCAAGATTTTCGTCCATATGATAGCAGACCACATGTTTCATGGCGATCTGCTCTTCATTTATCATCTGTGCGAACGGCTCATACCATTCCTTCGGGCCGCACGGCACGATCAGCCGGAAGACGCGTTGTTCCCTGGCGGCCTTCCAGATCTCATCCGCCAGATCCTTCGCCATCACTCTGCCCATCTCCTGCGCATCCTCCACGATGCGCAGGCGTATCTTCAGGGCAGGATGTGAAACGAGTTCTTCCATTGGAATGCTGCACCATTGATATAGCAAATTCAAATCCATCATTTCCCCGTTCCCCTTTGCCTGTGTTGTTAATTAATGCGTTATTTCTTATAGGTGTTATCGTAGAATTCCTGAACGTTCTCACTCGTGATCGCTTCGATCGGCATATAATTTTTCCTTTCCACCTCACGCCCGTTAAGCAGAGAATCCGCATAATCGATAACCATCTGCGCATGCACCTTCCCGCTTCCAAGACTTATGGAGCCTTTGAGAACCTCGTTGTTCATGATCGCAAGAACTTCCTGCTCCGTCGCGTCAATAGAGAACAGCGCATAATCCTTATATGCATCCTCGCTCCCTGCTGCCGCCTTCATAGCCTCGTTTCCGCCCACGCCTGAACCGGCGCTTAAGCCTAACATTACTCTCAGATCTGGATTTGCCTGCAGAATACTCTCCGTATTTTTCATTCCCTCATCCACAGTCAGCGTGCTCGCATTCGCCACCAACTTTGCATCCGGCATAAGCTCTTCCATTGCTTCCTCACAGGCTGCTCCTTCCTGCACGCCTAATTCCACAGTTTGGATATCCAACAGCCCCCATTTGAATTCACCGGATAACTTCATATTAGCATCCAACCATTCTTTTGCCATCTCCGCTAATGCACGTCCTGTCTTTACCGGGTCTAATTCCAGAGAAGTATGCGCGTTCTTAAGCCCTCTGCAGTAGTCGACCACATAGATCCCCTCATCCATCGCCTTCTTTGCAAGCGGTTCTACCGCCTCTACATCTATCGCAAGAATAATGATCGCATCCATTCCGCTCTGGATAAAGTTCTCGATCTGGGAAATCTGTTTCGTAGAATCCTGCCCCGCATCCGCGTAGGTCACCTCCAGATTCTTCTCCTTCCCATATCTCTGGGCCTCCTCTACCAGCTCCGACCACACAGGATTCGACAGATTATAGACCGCCATTCCGACCCTGTATGCATCGCCGGAATCACTCTGTGTATCTGTACCGCTTCCTTCCGCTTCCTCTTTGCTCTCACCTGTGGGCTGCGCATCACCGCCGCCGCTGCTGCACGCTGCAATCCCCAACACCATGGCCATAACCAACAAAACTGCTGTCAATCTTTTTTTCATTCGCTTTCCTCCTCATATACTAAACTTCATTGTTTGCATTGATTGATTTTACTTTTTTCACTACTTCGCTCTTTTTTCTCATCTGTGTATCATAGATAACTGCAATCAGCATCAGAAGCCCTTTTACCACAAGCTGCGTATACTGGTTTACATCCATCAGAAGAAGCCCGTTATCCAAGAATCCCACGATCAGCACACCGACCAGGGCTCCGAATACCGTTCCCTTCCCTCCGTTTGAGCTGACCCCGCCCAATACGCACGCGGTGATCACATTGAATTCGAATCCTGCCCCATTGGAAGAAAGTCCCGAATTCGTCCTGGATAATAACAGGATCGCCCCCACTCCCGACAGAAGACCGCAGATGGTATAAGCCAGTATCTTCAGGCGTCCCACCGATATACCGGAAAGCTTCGCCGCCTCCTCATTGCTCCCGATGGCATAGAAATATTTCCCGATATAAACCTTCCTTAACAGGACAGCGCCTAAAATAAATACGATCACCATTATGATCAGTGAGATCGGCATCCCTAAGAAATTCCCCTGTCCGAATACGGAAAAATTCTTCGGGAATCCAAAAATCGGAATTCCTTTTGAAATGATATAGCTGATCCCATTCAAGGTATTCATAATAGCAAGTGTCACGATCAAAGGTGCCACTCCTGACTTGACAATAATGATCCCGTTGAGCAGTCCGATCCCTGTGCCCATCAAAAGACCGGTCAGAATCGCCGGGACTGTGCCCACACCCGCATTTACCATAAGCCATGCACAAGTCACATTGATCAGTGAGATCTGATATCCCACCGACAGATCAATTCCCCCCGTGATCATAACAATGGTCATCCCTACCGACACGATCCCAAGAGTACAGATCTGCCTTGATACATTGAAGAAATTATTAACCTCCAGGAAATGGGGTGCAATAAAGCTAAACAGCACCAGCATCCCAATCAGGACAAAAAATACGCCGTAACCGCTGATTTTCTCCATATTCAATTTTCTATTCATCTTCCACCACCTCCGAAATATAATTCAGCACACGTTCCTGCGTAAATTCTTCCTTTTCCAGCATACCTGTCTGCCTTCCTTTGCTGAGCATGACCATCCGGTCCGACATTCCCAGAAGCTCCTCCATATCCGAGGATATCATAATAATTGATTTGCCCTGCCGGACGATCTCTGTCATAATCTTATAGATCTCCTGCTTGGCTCCGACGTCAATCCCTCTTGTCGGTTCATCAAAAATCAAGATCTCAGGATCTACACCCAGCCATTTCCCCAGAACTACCTTTTGCTGGTTTCCTCCGCTTAGATTTTTAACCCGCTGAAAAATGCCCGGAGTTCTGATTGTAAGATCTTTCACATATTTCTCGGAAAATTCTCTGCTGTCACTTTCGCGCATTATGCCTCTTTTGGACAATTTCTTTCTCACCGCCATAGTCAGGTTTTCCTGCACCGTCATTTCCAAGATCAGTCCTTGCTGCTTCCTATCCTCCGGTACAAGGCATATCCCGTTTCGGATCGCCGCGTTCGGACTGTTCGGATCAAATTTCTTACCTCTTAAGATGATCTCTCCGCTCTTTATCTTCGCGCTTCCAAACAAAAGCGCCGCCAATTCTGTCCTCCCTGCACCGACTAACCCGCCGAATCCTAATATTTCTCCTTTTTTCAACGTAAAAGAAATATTCTTAACACCGTTGCCGGTCAGATGATTCACTTCCAGAACCGTCTCCTTCTGCGTAAAATTACGTTCGGGATAAGTCTCCTTCAATGTCCGCCCCACCATCAGGCGAACCAGATCGTCTTTGTCTGTATCCTGAATCGCCTTCGTTGCAATATACTGTCCGTCCCGCAGTACGCTCACCCGGTCCGCCAGACGAAAGATCTCCTCCAGCCTGTGTGAAATATAGATTATCGTTACTCCCTCTGTTTTTAACGTCTCAACGATCTGAAACATTGCCTCCACTTCGCGGTTCGTCAAAGGCGCGGATGGTTCGTCCATGATCAGGATCTTAGCATTCTTCGACACTGCTTTCGCAATCTCTACGATCTGCTGGTATCCCGTTGTCAGTTCCCCGACCTTCACATCCGGATCCATCTGAATATTCAATCTCTGGAACAGCTTCTTCGCAAGTTCCGACATCTCCCTCTGACAACTGAAAATCCCTTTTCGCAAGAATTCTCCAAGGAAAATATTCTCAGCGGCTGTAAGCACCGGGACTAAGGTAAATTCCTGATATACGATCGCGATTCCGTTCTCTCTGGACAGCGCGGGCGTTAAAGCCTCAAATTCTCTGCCTTCAACGCAGATACGCCCTTCGGTCGGCTCAATGGCTCCAGAGACCGTTTTTATCAATGTTGATTTTCCTGCGCCGTTTTCTCCGACCAGGGCATGGACCTCTCCGCGCCGGAATGAAATACTTACGTGGTCTAATGCTTTGACACCCGGGTACAATTTTGTAATATCTCTTAATTCTAAAATGTTATCTCCCACGACGCTTCCTTTCCGTATCTTCGCTATCCTCTTAATCTACGCCTGCAAATTCATACATGGTCTGGCACGGATAACTGAAGTCTAATGTCTCCCCTGGTTTTTGTGCTTTCAAGGCCACGCGGCACATATCTAACGCCCCGTCCAGCATAAATCCCGGTATGTTCAGTTCCTCGAAAAGCTTCTTCACATAACTTAGATCCTTAAGCCCCAGCGCTAAGGCAAAGTCCAGACGGTAATCCTTCTTCACATACTTGTCGCTGTAGAATTGGAATACCCAGTTATCAAGAGTCTCACAGTTCAATATGTCATATAGTTCTTCCTGCTTAAAGCCGAACTTTGCCATGACCGGATATAACTGCGCAAACAAGAGCGCCTCGGAAAGCCCGCAGAAATTAATCGCCAGTTTTGCCAGATGACCGTTGCCGATACCGCCCACATAGCGGTAACTTTTGCAATAGCTCTCAAAAAGAAATGAAAGCGAATCCACAACTTCCTTATCCCCGCCGATCACGATATCAAGCGTTCCTTCCTCCGCCTCCTGCGGTCCCGTCATCAGAGGGGCATCTATCAGGCTGCCGCCGTTAGCCTTCACCTTCTCATATAACTGTCTGGTGGAAACAGGGTAACTGGTGGAAGTATCTATGATAACCTTATTCTCTACCCCTTCTTTGATAAAAATGTCTACCGCATCTTCTACAACCTGAGAATTGGGCAGCGAAAGAAATATATATTCACTGTTACTGCATATTTCTTTGAGATCCTTTGCTAGGACCGCCCGTCCGTCAAATCGTTCCATTGCGCTCTTATTAACGTCAAATACCGTAAGCGCATTCCCCGCTTCGATCAGATTCTTACAGATACCTTTCCCAATATTGCCAAGTCCTACAAATCCTATGTTTGCCATGTGATTTCCTCCCTATTTTGTTATTTCTTTGAATTTCCATTCCGGATGTTCTGCAATCGGATGCGATGCTGTCTCCCTGGTAGCCGTTATCATTGCATCCGTATGCTCCTGCAGGAGAGTGATCGGATATTCCGCGTCAGGCTCTCCAAATAATGCTACTCGAAATGCAGTCTGCTTCCAGGAACCGGTATCGCTGAACAGCCTGATCTTTTTCGCCCGGAAGCATTCCCTAAGTCCCAGGGTAATAGACATAGGCGGTACGAACTGATATGCCGCGCCAAAACTCCGCTGTCCCAAAGTAATGATGGTGTCCAGATTATTTTCCTGGACGCGGATCGTAGAATCTCTAAGCTCCTGCAAAGAAATGTGGGAAAACGGATGACGCCTTGCCTGATTATATGCAATATGCCCATCCTGACCCCAGCCGCCGTATGTAATATCAATAGGGCTACTGTAAAGCATCTCCCTGATCCTGTCTGCATTCTTTGGATTCAGAAAATGGCGGTTTTCCTCCTTAACAGCCAATTCCTCATCCACCGGATCGTAGAACCATCTCTGCATACATCCCCTGAAATTATACGGGTCGTTCACATCCAGCTCTTCACCTTCCCAGTCCAGACATTCGTCCATATGAAACACCTCAAGGTGTTTCAGTGAAATACGGCGTTCATTCACCATCTCTGTAAATGGCCGATACCAGCAATTGGGACCGCACGGCAGGATTGCCCTGTATCTCCTCCCTTCTCTTCCTGCCTGCTCTATCTCCGTCAAAAGTTCCTCTGCCATCAGTTTCCCCATTTCTTCGGAATCTTCTACGATTCGGAATGGAATCTTTACCTTATTCTGTTCCAATTCTTCCACGGGGATACTGCACCACTCATATAGCTGTTTCTTATCCGGCATGATTCTCTCCTCCTTCTTTCGTGTATTAAAGCAGTGTGATCTGCATCTCCCACTGATAGGATCTGGTTCCTCTGGGTCCTATCCATTCCAGCATCCTCTGCAGATTGATCGAATTCGGAATGCCGCACCAGGGTTCTGCACATATACTGCCTTCCTTCCCTGTGTATACCACAAGCGATCTGTATTCCTTCGCTGTCACACATCGGACTTCATATCCGTCCCCCTCATTCTTCAGCGTAAACTCTGCCTTGCTCGGTGATGTAAATACATCGTCCCAGCTCTTTGTCAGATCAATGTCCCGAATCGTCTCTTCATCCTTCTCGTCTGTATAGTTGTAGTGAATATCCATAAAATGCCTGAATGACACTTTCTCTCTGTCCGTGGTCTTAAAATACGGATGCCAGCCGATACAATGCGGCATTCTCTGCTCTGAATGATTGGTAATATCCGCCCCTATCGTAACCGAATTCCCTTCTACCTTGTATCTGACTCTTATTCTGTAATCAAACGGATAATTTCTCTGAATTATTGCCGCATTACTATCCATATACAGCACAATTTCCTTATCTTTGTATTCCTCTACGGCAAAACATGAATTCTTCACAAGCCCATGCATCGGCATATAGTATGTATGACCGTCGAGTCTGTAACTATCATCCTTTGTCTTACCGGGGAACGGAAACAGAACAGGAATCCCCCCTGCCGTGACCGGAGACGCCTCCACCTCTGATTCGTTCAGATACAGTATCACCTTTCCTTTGCAGGAAATTCCGGATATCATACCGCCATATTCCGGCAATACAGAAACCTGAATCCCCGTCTTCGCATCTTCAAGCATATAAGTCTGTCTCATATCCTCCTCCGTAACATCTATAGATTATTCTGGTATTCCTCTCCATTGATCATGGTGTACCGTATTCTCACCTCTTCATCAAACAAATTCAGATCCGCATATTTCCCCACGGTGATAGAACCAAGCTCTTCATACACACGGATCAGCTTTGCCGGTGTAGCGGTCATCATCTTGACTGCCTCATAAATCGGAATCTCTGCATTCTGATACATGGTGCGCACCGCACGGTCGCCTGTACAGATACTTCCTGCGAAGGATGTCCCGTCTTTTAAGACGGCCACCTTATCCTGTATCACAACGTCCAACGCTCCTAACTTATATTCCCCCTCCGGCATATCCGCCGCACACATGGCGTCCGTACAGAGATTGATTCTTTCCGCCCCTTTCATGCGGTAAACGAGCTTCAAGAGTTCCCTAGGAACATGCCTTCCGTCCGCAATCAGCTCCACCGCCATATTCTCCAGAACAAGAGCGGATTCCGCTGCGCCTGCCCGGCAATAATAGTTTGGACTATGTACGATAGAACACCCATTGAACAAATGCGTCATATGAGAAAACCCATTCTCTGCCCCTTGCTCCATCTCATCATAAGACGCATCCGTATGGGCGGCCGACATCAAGATTCCCTTCCCTGACATCTCTCTTGCAAATGCCAGAGCATGTTCCACCTCCGGGGCACAGGAAATCCTTCTGATATTAGATACGCCAGTCAGTATCCGCTCAGTATTCTCCTTCGTCGGAGGGAAGATATATTCCGGGTCTTGCGCACCTGCCTGAACCGGCGAAAAGAAATTCCCCTCTACATGCGCGCCTAATATCCTTGGCCCTGACGTCCATGATCTCTGTACCTGTTCGATGGTCAGAAGCGCCTGGGCCACCTTCTCCTTACTGCTGCTCAATGTAGTCGGCAGCATAGAAGTTGTACCGTGCCTCGCGTGAGTGTGCAAAACAGTCTCCACCGACTCCTTCGTCCCATCCATAAAGTCAGCCCCTCCGCCTCCGTGAACATGCAGATCAATAAATCCCGGAGACAAATACAGATCATTACAATCGATCACACGATCCCCTTCCGGCTCAGCCCCCGACTCAAATACTTCTGTAATCCGGCTGCCTTCTACCCTAATCCCTCCATACAGGACTCGGTTTTGTAATATCACCTTCGCATTCTTAAAAACCGTTTTCATTAGCATCCCTTCTTTTCTATTTACTTAACTAAGTTTAATTAATAATATCTTATCACATCCAAAAAGTCAAGCTAAATTTTGTATTTACTAAAAATTACCAGATTTTTTGACGTATTTATCCGATATTGCAATTTATATTGTTTTTAATTTAATTAACTTTATTTAATATATAGATAAAAAAGCATCACCTTCGTACCATTTACATAAGGACGTGAACAGAATATCCTTCATCCACGAAAAATTGGGTATTTGGAAATCCGTTTTCCGTTACATATTTACTGACGATGGATTTTTGAGAGTTACTATGTAGAGGATGGTTTCTGCCACCAAGTACATATGGCTGCGGTTCATTTGTGGTGAATAGGACTTGCGGTTGTAGGAAGGGAGATAAAGACCTGTATCGCATTATCGGTAGCCGCTACCGAAAACATCGGAAATGACGGAGGAAAACACTATGAATGAATTGAAATCAAGGATACATGATGAAGCCACTGACCTTGATTATGTCCTTGCCGGGGACTACTACATCCCGGCTGTCGAACTGCCAAAAGACGATGACCGTCCCATTGAAAAATGGGGGCGGATGCACCGGGCGTATCTGGAAGAAACGAATCCACTTCTGCTCAACCTTTTGTATCTGCTGTCTCCTTTCTCATACATAGCCAAAAATTCAGAAGCAGAAAGGTGGTGCAATCTTCCTTTTGTTCTCTGTTGAAGTGGGTACAGACAACATAATCCACATTTCATCCGAAGTTTTAAGCCAGAAGTAGGGCTTACACCGCATCAGTTTCAACTTCAAAACCGCATCCGCAAGGCACAACAATTGATGCACACTGCTGAATCAATAACAGAAGTGGCTTTGATCACAGGTTTCTGCGACCAAAGCCACCTCATAAAGCAATTTGAAAAATAGGTAGGCTTACCTCCGCTAATTTACAAATTATCTTCCCAAACAATTAAATGATGTGACTCTGTATAATTTTGACTTGTGCCTAAAATTGGCTTACAGCTCGTAAGCCAATTTATTCAGACAACTCGTTCTCTATTTCTTCAACCGTCGGCAGGCTGCTCTTAAATTCTTCACGAAGTACTTTCGTCAATTCATATTCCGCAATCCCGATTGGCTGTGAAATATCATCAAGTGCATACTCGGCGACAACATCATCCTTATCCTTGCAGATAAGAATTCCAATCGTTGGATTGTCCTGTTTTGTTTTCATTTGCTTATTGACAGCAGTCACATAAAAATTTAATTTTCCTGCAAATTCTGGCTTAAATTTCTCTGTTTTTAACTCTACGACAACATAGCAATGCAGACGGACATGATAAAAAAGCAAGTCCATATAGAAATCGCTTTTACCGACACGCAAATGTACCTGTCTGCCTAGATAAGAAAATCCAGTACCTAATTCCAATAGAAACTGAGTAATCTGGTTGATAAGAGCATCTTCTAATTCCTTTTCATCATATTCTTCCCTCAGTGTCAAAAAATCAAAATTGTACGGATTTTTCAATGTCTGTTCTGCTAAATCAGACTGAGGTTCTGGCAGCTTTAACTGAAAATTAGTAACAGCTTTACCCTGTCTACTATATAGACCTCCGTCTATTTGATGCTCCAAGACAGTCCTGCTCCAACCGTTATCCATCGTTTTCTGTATATAGAATAAGGCTTCTTGAATATCTTTACACTTATACATAATTCTCTGGTTATGTCCCCACGGGATACCTTTAACCATTTTTTCAATTAGTTCCATTTGGCTTACAGCCTGTAAGCCATTTTCATCGGAGTTGTAAAATTTGTACCAATAGCGTATACTTTTCAAATTTTGTACCGAAAATCCTGACATATCAGGAAAAGTTTTCTGCAAATCTTTGCTCATTGTTGTAAGAAAAGCATCGCCCCACTTTGCATTTTTCTGCTTTGCAACGATATCTCTGCCTATATCCCAATACAAATCAAGCAGCTCATAATTTACCTTAACAGAAGCTTTTATTTGGCTATGTTTTATTCTGTCTTTTATATTCGCTATCCATGCCTTATATTCATCATCCACCACAAAGCCGACCTCTCTATTTGCCACTTATATTCCTCCTTCAGTATATCCTATCCAGAGCTTGCGTATTCGTCTCCTAATTTTACCATACACTGATGAATTTTTCCACCTCCGCGAATGTTAAAGGTGGCATGCTCCACTCTATAGAAGTCTAATCTCGCATCCATTAACATCTGATATATCGGCACCTTCTTAGGGCGTTCATACTTCTCTTTTATTTCTTTCAGTTCACGTTCCTGCGTTATATTTTCTTTTGCCTCCAATTCCTGCATTATATTCCGATCATGCCTTTCCTCGGCTATCTTCTTCAACTCTTCCATCGTTTTTAGTACGCTTGGAGATACTCTGTCAATCATAATCGCATAATTCACACCATCTTCAATATCCTTCGCATACTTTTCAAAAGCCTGGTCTAATGCAGCAAGTTCTTCTTCCATCGTGAGTTTTCTATAGCGTTCTATTCTTCCATTACTCATAAACTCTATCCCGTTAAAGTCATCACCTGTGCTGTTATCTTTTATCCATACTTCCCTGGTGCCGTCATTATATCCATCTACAATCTTATTATACATATGTGTATATGCTTTCATCAAATTCCCGACATGACCGTTAATATCTAAAAAATCCGCTTCTTTTGATTGTAAATCATTATACATCTTCCGCAAATCTTTAGATATAATCTCTGTACTGTCGCATGTCGTTAGTGTATTGACATTAAGATGAGACTGAATGTAATCGTACACTTTCTGCTCTTCTTGCGGCATTGGTATATAGTTCGGTACGTTTTCTTCCTTATGTAAATTTCCTTTTATATACTCAAGACCCTCTTGCGAAATATGAACCTTATCTTTTGAAACCGGATTCATAAACAGCGTTAACTCATGTAATTTCCCCATGATATTTGAGTTTTTATTATTTCCATTCTGATGGCCATTACATCCTTGGTTCAACTTTGCAAAGATATTATTATAATTCCCATAAACCTTCATTTAGTATCCTTCCTGACTTCTTCCATCAAGTTCATCATATTCTATTTTATATCCTTTATCATTATCATTTACAACTCTGTAACATCCCAGAGGTTCCTCACATTGTTTTTGTCTAAATGTGTCAAAATCTCCATGAATGATAGCTTTTTCTTCCGCCTGTTTTTCATTTATCGGCACATTCTTTATTGCTTCCTGTCTGGTAGTCTTAATCTCAGCGGTGATTTCATCTAATTTCTTTTCCAATAGTTTTATATTCTCTTCCGGCGTCTCTCCATTACCAGAGGTTCCTTTCATTAACAATAATGAATTTTGTATTGACTGTTTTTCAGCCTCCAAAGCTTTTTGCCTCTTCTCCCTTGCTTTATTCATACTTTCTAAACCTAAAGGTTTCGCTTGCTTGCTATTTTTCACCATCGTCAATGGATTGATATAATTGGGTCTTATATTATTGATCATTGTTGTCTGCCTCCATATTCGTTTATTTTAGCTCTTACTTAGCATATCGGATTTAATCTTATTTTTACAAGACCCATTTCGTAAACGGTCATTCCATGTTCGCAAACGGCAGCAAACACAATAATATTGACAGTCTGAAGCAATTTTCACTTGTTTCTATTTCCATTGTTCCTTCATATTTTTCAACAATGTGTTTAATGTTTTCCAAACCAGTTCCATACTCGAATGTATAATTCTCTGGAAGCATTGTATTCGTTACTTCTGCAATTAAAAAATGATGCCTTCTACGCACAGCGATTACTATTTCAGGATGAACATTCTTTTCTTTTATACAGGCTTGTATCGCATTGTCAATTGCATTTGCCAAAATAATACACAAATCCATATCTTCCACAGAGCAGTCTGCTAAATTCTTAATATCATGTTTCACCTCTATACCATTTAATTTTGCGAAATTGACTTTTTCATTCAAAAGAATATCTATAACTGGATTTCCTGACTCAATACCAATAAGCAATTTATCAGATGTCTTATGCAATTTATCAAAATACTCTTTAGCTTTATTATAATTTTTTTCACGAATCAATCCAGACAAAACCAAGAAATGATTATTAATGTCATGCTGAAACATACGATACTGTTCATTTCTTTTTTTTGCTTCTTCCAGATATATATACTGCCTCTTTATTTGATCCTGCAGCCTTTTTTGTTCTGTCTCTTCTTTGGATAACGTGATAATCTTACTAACTAATTTCAAAATAATGAAAAAAATAGCACATGCTCCCAAAATCCATATCAAAGCCCAAAGATCAGACTGATCCTTAAAAGACTGATTCATCCGCATATCCAGTCCAAGCCCGCTGCGGACTACCCACACAATAAATACACACGGCAGGAGCAGTGCGTATAGATAAGATGATATTTTTTGCTGTCCTGTATAGGCATACTTTTTAGCAACAAATTGCAATGTTATAACTAATAATATGGCCAGCGTTCCTGACACAAGCATCTGTATTACGATTCCTATGTACTCTCCAACATTCTGCTTTACCAGCCAGCGCATAGAAATTGTCTGGAATCCCTCCATAAAAGTAGAAAGTGTCAAAACGATCATTGTTGGAGCAATTGCATCTATCCACTTCAGATTTAACAAAAACTTACAAAAGCAGACGATAAGTCCCATATGCAGAATCAATCTGGATACTCCTGCACTATTGCAGTACATCATTAAAAATGTAAGCGTATCACTTAACAAAACATATGGTATCATATACTTTTTACCCTGTATCCCGGTAAAACTTTGTATAAAACTAAATTCCGCGGTATAAAGCCAACCATTAATAAATAACCACCAAATATAAAATCCAATGGAAACAATTTGCAAATAATCCATTATATGATTTCCTTTTTTAATAATTTCAAGAGTCTTTGCATAAACTCTGTTTGTTTACGCCTTGAAACTAATATTCTATCTCCTCTCGAGATGATTGCCGTCCCTTCTTCCCGCCCTATAACATGCTTCATATTTATAATATAGCTTCTATGACAGCGGAAGAAACCCCCGTCCAATTCATTCTCCAACATATCCAATGATCCCGGGTAATCATAAGCGTCTTGCATCGTATGGATGATCACTTGATGGTTAAATACCTCACAATATAAGATATCATGTATATCAATTATTCTCGTTTTTCCTGCCTTCACAAGCGTCAGCATCTTATGCTCTATTTGTTCCAAGCGGCCTATTGCCCTATCCAACGCCAAATAAAGACGTTCATCTGAGACAGGTTTTATCAAATAATGTACAGCATCCACCTCAAATGCATCCAAAGCATACTTCTCATAAAAAGTAATAAAAATGATACGGCTTTTGCGATAGAGCTGTTTTGCAACCTCAATCCCGCTGATCCCCGGGAGCATCATATCCAAAAGAACAATATCATAGGTATCCTTTTCTTTTAGCAAATCTTCGCCGGACATATATGTTTTCACATCTGCGATTAATTGCTTCTGTTTTATATATGTTTCTACTTTTTGATGTAATTCTTCTAATATATATTTTTCATCTTCACATACAGCTATCCTATACATTTCTTTTTCCTTCTTTGCCTGCCAAAGGACATTCTATTCTCTTACAGCTCTTCTATAAACTGCACTCCTTTTTCATGTGCCAGAACCTCTATGATCTCCGCATGTGTACGATGTATCTGGCTGGAAACCGTCACCGTATAACTGAGCGTTCCCGGCTTCCCATTCCTTTCATATCCGAAGAAGCCTTTATTCACCCGGATATTGCTCACCTCCAGCTGATGCTCCCTGGCATACCGCAGCAGCCCGCTGAAAGCACCGTTTTCAACATTATACTCAATATACAGATCCAGATACCTTGACTTCCTCCTGATCCAGATATCAACCTTAAGAAGCCCTGACACCGTAAATACGATTGCCAGTCCGCCTAAAACAGCGCCCTCATAAAAACCGATCCCGATCGCCAGTCCGCAGCATGCGGCAGCCCACAGACCTGCCGCCGTCGTAATTCCCATGATCTTATTCCTTCCGGTCAGCACGATCGTTCCTGCCCCCAGGAAACCGATCCCGCTGATCACCTGCGCTCCCAGCCGTACCGGATCTCCGGTCTGATATGCGGTACATACATATTGATTGGTCATCATCACCAGAGCCGACCCCAGACATACCAGAATATACGTCCGAAGCCCCGCCGGACGGTTCTTGGTCCCCCGCTCTATCCCAAGTATACCGCCGATAAGAACGGACAGAATAATCCGAAGAGTAATTGATAAAAGATTTAAGTCCCGAAGATATTCCATCACTGCATCACACTGCTCCCAGCTTCCCATTTTGCTGTCACCTTCTCCCTCTTCTTTGGCGCATTTATCGTGCAAATATCACTCTCTGACAGATATCCTTATTATACCATCACTGTTCTTGAATTTCACCTGTAATCTCCCCATAAGCCTGACCGTTGCGTCGGCAATATGGTCCTTGCCTCCCGGAAAACAAAAAACGAGATCACAGAGACGTGAAAAAAGAATCCCACAGAACCTCCAACTCTTAAAGACCTGGGGTTCCATGGAATTCTCTCTAGTCTAATACATCATTGCATTAATATAAATCGGGGACTAAGTTCAGTCTCTAAGCTGCCCTAAAATCCTCAAATAATTCGAATAATCCTTAAGATACAGCGACTCCTTTTGATCTGCTGTGGTCACACTCTTAACCTGCTCAAATAACGCTTCATAATAATCATATCCGCGTGATGAAGTAGTCCATCCTGTACCTGGCGTCATGCTCACATCACCCGAATCCTTCTGCAGGGTTCCCTGCGGACTTCCCACATTCTCAGATCTGATATCTATCGGTGCAAACCCACAGTATATATATCGTGCTGTAGTTTTAGAGAGTACGCCCAGCTTCACCAGCTCACCTAAGAAATCAACATTCTTCTCATTTGACATATCTGATGAATTGTATTTTTCTTTTAATTGCTTAAGCTCCGTCTCTGAAACTGTATTCTGCTTCTCACCTTCCACCCAGGACTGGCTCTTCTCTGCAAAATATGATGGTTTGCACTTCACATCATTTGCAGTGACCGTGTATACATTGATTCCATTAATGCTTTCAATTGCCATTTTACTTCCTCTCCAGCATGAATTTGACATATTTATGTTAGTTTAAGAAACGCAAAAATGATTCATAAAAAAACTTTTCCTTTTTTTCCTCATTATTCTGAGGTAGCCCCATCCTGCTAAGCGCCTTTTGAACCGCTGTTTTTGCCGAATACGCAGTATTGCCTAAGATATCGCGTCCTCCGCCATTATAAGCGCTCACCATTGACATGGCAAACAACTCCGTTAAACAAGTAAGCTTCCCTCCTGAATCCATTCCATACCCATTTATACCGCTTGCTTTCTCCGCTTTATTCCAGGCATCTTTCACATCATTCGGCGCCGATGGCCCCAAAATGTCCAATCCATTATATGTGTTTTTACTTTTTGCAGTCTTATTATTATATGTATTTACATGATTGTTTGTATAAAAACCTACTTCCATAAAATCACCCTCACATTTCTTTGCTATATTTGCAGCCAGTCTCTCTCTTGCAGCATTGCAGTATAATTCCATATTTTTCCTGGATTCCTCAGAAATACCCTCAAAAAAAGATACATTTAACAGATATTTGTTGTCATTACTGTCTGGGCCGGCAGTATTCTCCGTATAATTGAGCAGGAAATTAAGCTCATCACTCCATTGGGCAGCCTGCCCTGCATGACCGATTCTCCTCCATGCATTGATCAATGTCTGAGCTCCGGAAACAAAATTAAATCTTTCCTGAAGTCCCTTTTCCTGTCCTTGCATACAATCGTAAGGATTTCCTATCGTTCTATCTCCCGGCTTGAAGTGTGCCAATGCCTGCAATTCAAGGGTGCTTGTATTATATGGATTAATTTGCTTCACGTTGATCTTTTCTTCAAAATACTTTCCATGCTCATCTACACCTTTTGCAACCAGAACAGGATAGTCGTCCGTAGACTCAGCGGCATGGAAAAACTTATACCCACAATTGCCCGTACTATAATAAACAGTAATTGAGTTACCATCTTTTAAAGCATATTTACCTGGTATTTTCTCCAAATCGTCCCAACTGATTCCTTTTCCAACAGAGGTTTGTTCAATGTAAACCGCATTACCAGATATTCTGGTTTTGAATACATCGCCCGAACTGTCTTTCCAGTTTCTACTCGGCGTCTGGTATCTTGACCGATCTGTTGACGGAGAATGATTTCTATACAAAGTATCTATCATTCCAAATCTTCCTCCTTAAAATTAAAATTGTATCTATATAATATTTTCTCTTTTTTTACACGTCAACCCATTGTCCGTAAAAATGCATTTTTGACTGTCAAAACCTAAAACAAAAGCTTAACTTGAAAAATCTGATCCTTACTTTGGTACATGATCATTCCCTCATATTTATTTACAATTCGTTCCACACTTTTCAGCCCATACCCGTGCCTCATTTTATTCTGTTTCACAGACACAGGTCTCCCATCCTTCATAACCGGCGCTTCACAAACAGAATTTTCTATTTTTATAAATAGTAGCTGTTTTTGATTCTCTATTTTTATGGATATCCACCTATCCGCACTCATCTCCATTCTTTTACACGCTTCAATGGCATTATCCAACACATTGCCTAACAGGGAACACGTTTCACAATCATTAAATAACCATTTTACAATAGGTACTGCCTGGATCGTAAATGCTATTTCCTCCTGTTCTGCCAGGATCCTCTTCTGCTCCAGCAGCATGTCCGCAATCTGGTTTCCTGTCCAGACCTTTCTCTCTACATTAAAAAACTCCTGTTCTATTTCTTCTATATAATCATCTATCCCTTCATAATTTCCTTCTATCTTATAATTCTTTAAGACTAACATATGATGCTTCAGATCATGGGATAACTGCCGGTTCTTTTCCATAACTGTTTCTAATTCTTCATATCTTTGCGTCACCATGGCATCACGCATAATCAGCAGTTCCTTCTCCTTTTCAAGCGTCTTATTCTTCAAGTACACCATTCCTGAAAAAAGAATGACAAATACAACTACCAAAAGAGAAAGCCCCGCTATCCCGCCTTCCTGCTCCTTTCCTTCACACATCATTCTTACAATTACAAATTGATAGAACCTTAATATCAGGCACAGCATTATCATAATGACCAGCAATATACTCTGAAATTCACGTATATATGCTTTATCAAATTTCTGTCTGACGATCTGATATACACAGCACGCAACGATAAGCCTAACACATAAAAAGAGTATACATTCCATTGTTGAATTCGCAAATAAATAGACCGCATTTTTAAAATCATGTCTTATTACTATCATACTCATAAAAGCTGCGAAAAAATCCGCCAGCGCTACAATGGTATGATACAAAATAGTTATGATAATTCTTAAAAATCTATACCGCCCATTTATCAATATCACACATATACATGTGGTAACAACACCTATAAGAAATGCAGTACTCGAAAAAAAGATCAGACTGCGATTTCCTCCTATATTTATACCATTTCCGACAATACTTACATATAGAATTACCCAATCTTTTTTTCGAAAATATTCTTTCTCTAATACTGTTCCACACAACAGCCAATACAACATTCCGCTTTCAAAAACAGCAATCCCTATAAGAAGAGCCTTAATACCCATTACAGATTCCCCCTGTACAGACTGATCTGCTCTTTTATTTTTTTGAAGCTGATTCTATTGACGAAGATCCTCGCCCCATTATCCATCTGAACCATACCATCCTTCATACTGGCAATGTGCGAAACATTTATAATATGTCCTCGTTCAATTAAAATAAATTCTTCGCTTACGAGTTCTTCGCTCAGTTTTTTTAAGGAAATCCTTTCTTTATAAGCGCCGTGTGCGGTTATATAGCAAATATATTTTGCTCCCTTTTCCTTTTCTATATATATGATATCCTTATAATATACCCGTACCTTGCTTGTAGGCGTACCGATCATCCTGAACTGCTTCTTCTCCTTCTTCACCCGGTCAATCAACTGTCTCAGAATAGACGGCAGTCTCTTTTCCATATCATCCTTGAGAATATATTGATATGCTTCTATGATATAACTCTCTGCCGCATACTCAAGATATGCCGTCAGGAATACCAGATATGGGCCGCCGCCCTCTTCGTGTATTCGCCTCCCTAATTCCAGACCGCCCATGTCCGGCATATCAATATCCGAAACCAAGATATCAAACTCATATCCCTGTTCCATTTCCTGAAGAAAATCCTCCGCCCGTGTATAAGCAGAGAGGTTCACTTCATCCTGCGGCACGATCTCATTCTCCACACACTTTCTGACATTTTCTAAAATTGCAGCCTCATCATCTATAAGTGCAATATTCATCACCTGTCTTCTCCCCTGTCAGATCCTATTTTGCCTTGCATACTTCATATGATACCACAAATCGAATTAATTTCATCTATTTGTCCTCAAAACACCTCTTTTGACCATGAAAAATATCCGAAGCCGCATTTTCATTCCCCAAGAATATAATATTTTCCTTTGTTTACATTGTGAAACACAACTTCCTCTTCCCGGACATATAGCTTACAGGTATTCTCCCATAAAGTATTTTCCCCGTCCTGCTTTATCACTTTTCCGCAGTGATATGTATATTCTCCAATCTGTTTGTTCAATGCTTTTTCCATGATATCCTCCACTGCGTCAGATATCTTCATCGACTGTAAGCCCCGGTTCCATTTTCCCAACAACTGATTGATCCGCATCTTCTTCAAAGGTACCTTCTTACTTCCCCAGCTTCGTTTGGGGAACACATCTTCCTCTTTTTCCCCAAGTGCCTCTAATACAGTTTGGAATTTTGCCCTCACGCTCTCGTAAAGATAGCCCATCTCCAGGTAAGCATAGATATGCCATACTGCTTTGTCCAGATACCTTGCATCACCTGTTGTCTCATACTTCTCTCTGAGCCAGATAACACTCTGCTCTAATACTTCTTTGCTTGACAACCCAAGGTCTTCTATATTAAAAAGCCCCAATTTGATAACCTCTACCTCCATACTATTGTATCTCTTCATTTCATGCTCCTTTATATTTATATAAAACCACGTATTACATTGCATACCATAGATTATAACAGACAGCATATCGTACCGCATCATATTGTCCGCGAAAACTATGTTTTTGACTTCTAAAGTCAAATATCTATGTAAGTTCCGGCATCCTTCAGCATAGCAGACGCATGCTGAACTAGAAGTTCATCTATTTCCTCTGACTTATCACATCCTTTTTTATTTTAACCCTTCTGATCCTCCATTTCACACTATTATTATATACAGACCGCGATAAAACGCTTGCAAATTCCGAAATAAACAAGCATAATCAAATATAAACAAGTTAAAACACGTGAAGTTGCTATAGAAACTGTTAATTTGAAGGAGTTATGAGAAATGTATTGTATATTAGTGACAGGTATTCCGGCAACAGGAAAAAGCACTATGGCAAAAGCCATGTCAGAAAGGATGAAACTTCCTGTTATTTCAAAGGATACTATAAAAGAATTGCTGTTTGACAATGTTGGTTTTCAGTCGAGAGCAGAAAAAGTAAAACTTGGAATTGCCAGTATGGAAATCATGTATTATGTCGCAGGTCAGCTTATGGAAACAGAACAACCTTTTATCTTGGAGAATAATTTTGAATATTCGTCAGAACATGGAATCAAAAACCTCTTAGAAAAATATCAATATCCCTCATTGACCATTACCTTAACAGGTGATTACAAAGTCATTTACCAGCGTTTTCTGAAACGGGAAAACAGCCCTGACAGGCACAGAGGGCATATAGTGAATGACTGTTATCCAGAAAAGAAAGAGAATAGTCCGAATACTCTAATAACAAAAACTATTTCTTATGAAAACTTTGTTTGCGGAATAGAAAAGAGGGGATTTGATGCCTTTTGCGTTGGCGGCAGGCAAATCAAAGTTGACACAACAGATTTTTCAAAAATTAATATGGAAGAGTTAATTTCACAGATTGAGACATGGAAGAGGGAAATCCTGGATAATTGACGCGCATGTTTATTGGGAAAAAGGCAATGAGAAAAGAGAATCCCGTGGAGCTAAGACTTAAAAACCTAAATTCCACGGAATTCTTTTTCTGTCTCTGAGATCGTTTCCCGTTTCTCTCCTTCTGACCAGGAATGACTCTTCTCTGCCTAATATGATGATTTACACTTCACATCATTCGCAGTGACCGTGTATAGATTGACGCCGTTAATGCTTTCAATTGCCATTCTTTATCTCTGTCCTTCGATCTGTTCTTCTCAAATATATCCATATAAAAATCAAGCATTTTCTGACACCGTGATGCATCATCATAAAAATGATTGATCAGATGCTTTGAAATCAACTGCTTATATCCATCAACGAAATCCATCCGATCTGTAGGACCCAAATAGCTTCCCTGCGAAAAGTGGCAAATCTCTTCATCCGGCTTATAATGGACCTGTAATGCCAACATTTCTAAATAGGTAGCATTATGCGGATCAATATCGTTCAAAGAAAACGTCTGTTCCATTTCTCTGCCATTCGCGTCTATCGTTCTTGCAAATATCACTGGATTTTCTTCTGTAGAACCATCTGCGTACCACATAGCATAATCCATTACGGCATTGCCGCCTAAAGCAATAGAGCCTTCTTTATTCTTTAATAAAGACGCTGCATCAAACGTACGCATAACACTTACAGTTGAACCAGATGGTGCTATTATCTCGCTAAAAACACTACTTTTATTCTGAACAGCAAAGGTACGTGGTATCGGTGAATATCTCTGCATGTTTCCTATCGTTATACTCATTGTAACATAGCCTCCGTACTATATATTCTATTCTTTATTGAGAATGATACATATATCTTAAAGCACTCGCTTCCTGGAGATATACGCCGGTGTAACACGCTCTGTGAATATTAATATTCTTCAAAAACTGCTCAAGGAGATCATCTTCCCACTTATCATCCGTGATCGTATTCAGAAGTTCGTACAGATTAAAGCCTTTCGCCTCACTCATTTCATACCTTAGATTGACATTCCCTTCTGCACTTCGGTTCCCATATGTAATCCTCAGCAGGCCATCGAACGATGTACTGTTACGGTCTACCAATTGTCCTCCCATCGCATCGACTTCTTCCTGCGTATACCGGCTCTCCTTATAGAGAAATACGAAACCTCTTGGCGGCTTCATATCCACATCAATAATATCTCCCTGCCTGCACTCATACAATGTCCAATGCTTCATATATGCATTGAAACTCTCATATATCGAACCTGCCATCTTTGTATCCAACGGAGCTTTCGTCCCTGCGTCCTTCAACATATCAGACGCATGCTGCGTTAGAAGATCGTCTATTTCCTCGGATTTATAATAGTAATCGGAATTATAATATACAAAATTCCGGTTGCCGGGCATTCCATACTGATCCGCTATCTGCTTACCTTCATCATGATTTGCGCCAAAGGCTTGCCGTACCAAATACAACTTAAAGTGCTGATATACCGAAGAGACTACTTTACCATAATATTCTGCATCATCTTTCACCGCAACACCCATCTCGCAGTCAAATTCATGAATCTTTCCAACTAAGCTGTCAAATTCAGCTATCACATCCTCAATGGACTTATTTCCTGAATAAACTCCATCAAATAAATCCTCAACTCTCTGAACGGAGCTTCTATCCCCTGAAAGTGATTCATATGCATGTACACGGTTTTTACATAGTTTAAGCTTCTCTATCCACGACAAGTTATCAGATATATGAACAGAATCCTGCCTATTGCCGGCAGCGAGCGGTGTCGCACCGCTTGCTGCCTCCTTAATCTGTACATTATTTCCGGCATTTGAAATCGTCTGCTTATAAGATGTATTTTGAACATTTCCAATCATCTTTAATAGATATCCTCCACACCACTCATGTATTTATATTCTACGCTGATCTTCGGTTTTATCGAGTAGCTTCCGCCTGGTGAACGCAGCCATATCTTCCAAGTTCCGTTTACAGAAGCATTTCCTCCGCCATCATAGTTTATAGCGTCAAACGGGATATCTATATAATCTTTATAGATTCCATTACCCGCTTCCTTCGCATAATACGTCTTCCCGTTGGTAGCAACTACTCTATACGCGCCTCGGTACATAGTCTTTCCCGGCGAAAAATATATCCTTGTAGCATAGGCATCGCGTGGTACACCAGTTACGTTAAATGTAAATAATTCGTCTCTCGTCGTCGTGATCGTTCCATAGCTCGTCGCTGAGACACTGCTCTTATATCCTGGTTTAAACATAGGATTTCCGGCATATAAGCTATAATTCTTTGCAAAAGAAACTCCATTTCTTGAGTATACCTTGATAATATACTCTGTTCCGCTGACAATATCTTTCCCGTCATATCTAACGTGATATCCATTAATCGTGTCGCTGATCTTTTCTACAGTTGAATCTCTCTTAGCTGACCGGAAAATACTTGTATTAGTATCGGTCTCAATTACTTCAAACGCCATATTGTCGTCACCCGTACTACCCATACTATACATCTCTATTATATTTCGATCAGTACCAACATAAGTATAATAATCTGCAAGATTTTCAGCAGGAATATAGTTCTTTACCATTGCGCAATTCGTATATCCAGCCTGTTCAAATCCGCCATACTTATCAATAGGCGTCTTTTTATCTTCACCGCTTAACATACTCGGCAGATCATTATTACTTCCTACAGAAAAGCAGAAGCTGCTGTTAGTATCTGTGGAAACTACTGCTGTAAATGTACATACATCTGAGGCTCCTTCTGGCTTATTTAAGGTTCCCCATTGTCTCGGAGTGATAACAGTCTTCTCATCTTTTGCGTTGCAATAAAAGCTCTTTACCTGATTACCATTCTCATCTTTTATTGACGCTTTCACATTGCCGTCACCAGTTCTTACTATCGCTGCCTTAACCTCCGGAGTGGTAGAAAAATCTATCGTAAAGGAATATGTTTTCGTATCATCCGCTGAAATACAAGTATCCGCATACGAAAGATAATGGTCTCCCAATACATCCGCAGAAGTCTCGCCCTCTGCCGTTGCTGTCTCGTCTTCTGATACCTCTTCGTCCGCTACATCTGTTTCTATTCTACTTTCATCATCGATTACCGTTTCTTCCTGTGATGATTCAGATATATCTTCCACAGTAGCAGCATCATTACCCATTGCTTCATTTTCAGGAATAATGCTTTCTGTAGCTTGAGCAATATACCCATTTCCAAATATCAGGAAACAGATACTTAATAATACAATTATACTTTTACACTTTTTCACTCTTCATTCTCCTTGTATTATAAATTTATAAGATATCTTATGTTTCCTAAATTATACACATTATTTTTTATATTTCTACCCTTTGGCACTAAGGCGCATTTTTTGGCACTAATCAGCATTAATCAGACAAAGTAACACCCCGCCATATCCATTAAGAAGCCCCGGATTCACTTTCTCCTGCGGCAACAATCGCACCTCTTCCCTTTGAAAATATCGATGGTACATGATATCGCCTTCTCCCAGCACCTCGGAAGCTTTCTCCATTATCCAGAGATTCCCGCATATCCCGTGGCACAGGCACCAACTGTCTCGTCTCCAACATTCCTTAAGCTTCCGATATGCCCTTTGCATATCGGTCTCTATACGCATCTTCCATTTGGGATTATCCGTATACTTATAACACTCCATTCTTGAATATAAGATTCCCGGTGCTCCATGGCACCACGCCGCCGGTCCGATCTCATCCGCTCGCTGTTCTCCTTCACGTACATCGATCCAGTTATTGATCTCACGGCAGTACAGAGATTCCTCATATTCCCATGCTTTCTCTGCCAGTTGTTCATATTTATCATTGGAAGTCAACGCCCACAGATGAATCATCGGCATCAGTATCCCGCTGTTCCCGTGCGCTGCTCCCGCCATAGGCGCTGTTCCTTTCTCCGTGACCCATCCGATTCCCTTCTGCTGCTTTTTTGCTGCTCTTTCCAGTACACTCATTGCTCTTTCTGCCATATCCAGATATTCCTCATCCGGTGCAATCTCATACAACATTAGTAATACATGCGCCGCCCCGGCATTTCCCGTCAGAAGATCATATCGTGTGTCTTCTTCAATCAACTGCGACACTATACGCGCATGTTTCTTCGCATACTCCAGATAGATTTCTTCTTTCCCCGCCTGATATAACAGCAGATATGCATACAAGATCGAACCTTCGCCTTCATACGCTCCTGTATTTCTGGACTGTAGCTTATCCGGCGAAGATATTCCCGCATCCGTATACCGGAACAGCCTCCGCCTTAAAGTATCATACATATCGGCAATCCCCTGTCTGTTAGAATATTTTACCAGGCAATACATCAATACAAGCATTCCAGATAATCCGTCATAAAGGTAAACATTCATCGGGCGTATCGTCCAGTTGTTCCTGTTATCATCAGACAATTGGACGGTATACCAGCTCACTTCACTGTGCTCCTGATTCCACACCGCATACTGGAGCAGACGTTCTGTTAGTTTGGTAATATTCTTTTCCAGTATTGTAAGATCTCTCTTTCTGTCGACATTCAGCTTCAAGAAATACTCTTTCTCCGACCGGTATATGCGGTTCAAGTATCGATCTGACTTTCCCGGCATCAACTCCATTGCCAGATCAATATATTCACACTGCTTCTCCATATCCGCACCACTAAGTCTCTTAAGCTTCTGATACAGCAGTTCTATCGGCCTGCATGTAAAATATTCTCTGACTGTCCGTCCGCGGCCATCTCTCAGATCTTTGGAATTCATAGCATAATAAAAATATGGAATATCACCATCCCGCAAAGAGGATATCTCACTGTCTACAATCTCTTTCTCATGCTCTTTTCTCCCCTTCCACATAGAATAGAGGAATATCTCACGCTCTGCGCCGTCCCTTAACAGACTTGGATGATAGGAACTTGACAGAATCATACTGTAACGCTGCGTATCCGCGATCAGATAACGGCCGGATAATCCTTCTAAGTTCCGCAATATATTGCAGAACTCCTCTTTTTTTCTCATAACCGCACAGTAAGCAGACCGGAATCCACTCTTCAGATTCCCTGCATACAGTAACGGTTCTTGAAACTCTCCCTTGATGGTCGCAAGATTCTGATTTCTCGAAGATTCTGGATGCCGGTATTCAATCCTCATATCAGAAGTCCCGCCCTGGACAACTACCGGAACCTTGAATGGGTAACGCTGCCCTTCTATCCCGCTTATCATACTGCTGTCAACTCCTCTGCCATCCCGATTCCAATGATAGAAGGGCAGCATCCCCGTGTACATTACTGATTGTGACAGTTGGTAACAGATCTCTTCATCCGCAGTAGTCCGGTTCTGATTATATCTGATGTTCGTTAAGGTCTCCAGGTCGATCAGCACAGGATATTCACCTGATGCAACAATATTCTCGCAATGCATATCCTTGGTTCCCAATAAATATGTCAGGAACAATTGTACACCTAATCGTTCATAATAACATTCCAATTCTTCCTTAGAATCACAGGACGCATATTCAACAATCGCGCACCAGCTATGATCTGAATAGGACAAGATTGCGTATTCATATTGATCGATCTGTGTCTCTTTGGACAGCCATTGCAGCATTTCAGAATATTTCTTTTCTGTTTCCATGGAACGCGGCTTACATAGAATCTCCATCCCATTATCCAGAAGAACTCTTACAACATACTTTCCCTTATTATGTACATCTGAAAAACCGCCTTTTATTCCCTGGATATGATCTACCGATCTCCCATTGCACAATCTCTGTTGTATCGCCTGCTTATCCGTCCGAAACCAATTCATAATGTCCGTATAGAATTCCGCCGTATTCTGAACGACTTCCTCTATACAACGGCACAAGACAGGATAGTGTTCAAATATTCGCCGTACGAAGTCCCCTTTCGCAACGATCTCTTTACAGAAATGCTCATATTTTTCTCTTGCGTTCTCTCCCTCCAGATGCCCGGCGCTGTCATGATCATGCATCTCAACGATCAAAGTTCGGATAGAAATGTCTTGCAGGCGCATCACCAATTGCTCCTCAAAATCTATAAATACACTTTGAGAAATCTTATCTTCTTGAATTTTTGATCGCAGCAAATGATATCCATAACCAATTATACCTTTGTAAAACCCGGTGAAAAACAAATTGTTTTTCACGCCGTCTTGAGCAGAATATGCCTCGTCTTCCCGGTAATTCTCTATAAATTTGATAAAATCATCTGTTCTTGTTGTACTGCTTTTATGGGGTTCATCCTTTAAATAACAATTAAAATTTCTATAATTGTGCAAAAGTAATTCAACTATATTTGGTCCCAGCAGTTTTTTCCAGTAAGTATATTTTTGAACATTAACAGTTTCCTTTATTTCTAAATAATTTCGTTCAGATAAGTATATACTTTTCTCTTTCATGAAATAATATCTCTTTTAAGAAAAACTAATTAATTAACAACATTTTATAGTTAAAAACCCACCACATCTTAAAGTATATGTATACTGATTTTCTACTGTTTCATCACTAGAAATCAACTGTTCGATTACTTCAAGCTCTTGAGTCAAATCACCTGCGTAAATGAAATTAGAATTCTGCTCCAAATCATATAACTCCTTCCCATTAATCTAATACTTCTCTTAGAAAGAAATATCAACCTCAAAGATATTTTGTTCAATCCGGAAAGTAATAACACCATTATATTTATTTACAATTCGCTCCACACTTTTCAATCCATATCCATGTCTCTTCTTATTCTGTTTCGTAGACACCGGAATTCCCTTTTTCATAACCGGCATCTCATCAATAGAATTACTGATCTTTATAAACAAAAAATTTTTCTGTATCTCAATCTGTAATGATATCCACTTATCATTCTGCTCTATCCTTTTGCACGCTTCAATCGCATTGTCCAAAAGATTGCCTAACAGCGAGCAGGTATCATTATCCGTAAACAACCATTCTTCAATCGGGACAATTTCTATATCAAATGCAATCCTTTCCTTTTCTGCCTGGACTCTCTTTTGTTCAATCAACATATCTGCAACCGAATTGCCGATCCAGGAACAGACTTTCACTGAGAAATATTCCTTTTCCACCCCATCTATATAGTTACAGATACCTTCACAGTTCCCCTCTTTTCCATACCCTTTCAAAATGATAAAATGATTCTTTAAGTCATGCGACAATTGTCGGTTCTGCTCCATTACACTTTCTAGCTCATGAAAGCGCTGAGTTACCATCTCATCACGCATAATCAGAAATTCTTTTTCCTTTTTAAGGATCTTATCTTTCAGATACAATCCACTTATAAACGAAATGAGTAATAAGATACACACAAGGGATATTCCTATAACTCCTGCTTCGTCCTCCCTATTTTCATATATCATCCCTACGATTGATATTTGATATCGCCGCAATATCACACACACAACAATAGTAATAACTGATAGGATATTATGGAATTCATAAATATCTAATTCATCATATTTTCTTTTTGCAATCATATGTATAAAAATTACCATGAAAAATCTTGAACAACAAAAAATTACACATTCTGTCCATGAATTAGCATGAGTATAAACCTCTCTATCAAATTCCTGCCGTAAAACCATCATACTCGCAAAAGCAAATAAAAAATCCACTAAAGCTGTTACAGTATAATATAAGATAATGATAATAACTACCGTTTTTTTATGTTGCTTTTTTATAAAAAATATACAGATACAGGTAGAGACGACACTTATAACAAATATATCTTGTGAAAAAAATAATATACCACGATTAATCCCCAAGAGCACTCCCATCACGGCAATATTTCCCCATATAATACCCCATTCTCTTTTCAGAAGATATTCTTTATCCAAAACAGTCCCAAACAACAACTGATACAAAAGCCAAATCTCAAAAGTCGATATTAGTATCAGCATAATTCCTACACCCACTATAATTTCCCCTTATATAGATGAATACGCTCTCTCACCTCTTTGAAATAATTTCTGCTGACAGTAATCTCCTTGTCATTGTCCATCAGAATCGTTTTCTGCATACTGACAATATGATTGATATTGATAATACAGCTGCGTTCTACCATGATAAATGCCTCGCTGTCAAGTTCTTTAAGTAATCGTGCCAGCGTGATCCGTTCTCTATAGATACCATCTACAGTTATATACTGTATGTATTTGTGTCTGTTTTCTTTCTCGATGTATATGATATCCTTGTAATAGACCGCCACCTTGCTCGTCGGCGTACCAATCAGCCTGAATTGAAGTTTCTCTTTCTTTACAAGATTAATCAGTCTCCTTAAGATACGCGGAAGCCTTCTCTCCATCTCGTCCTTAAGTATGTATTGATATGCTTCTACCCGATAACTTTCAATAGCGTATTCCGTATAGGATGTCAGGTAGATCAAATATGTTCGGATTCCCTGTGCTCTCAGCCTCCTTCCCATATCAAGCCCATTCATCTCAGGCATTAAGATATCTGATATCAGAATATCAAATTCATGTCCCGATTCCGTCTCCTTAAGAAATTCATTCGCACTCGTATAGGTGAAGAGATTCACCTTATCTGTCGTTGACACTTCCTTCTCGACACATATTCTGATATCTTTTAAAATTGCTTCTTCATCATCTAGAATTGCAATATCTATCATAGACCTTCTCCTCATTAGACCCCAACTATCCCAAGTCAAATACTGATTCTGAATGGGTATACATAATTAAGTATACCACAAAATCCATATTTATCATCTCTTTGGCCCTAAGATGCATATTTTGGCTGCAAACAGTAAAAATAATATGCGGCTTTTGCCACGAAAATGGCTTAAAACCACATATTTATGTATAGAGGATGTTATATAATTGTTACAAAGTAAGCAGAGTGGATGTTGCATCATTGTCACATTAATATGTATTCTAACCAACTTTTATATTTCACTCAAATTGACCAGGAACAATAAATCCTATTCCTTCTGCTTTCATAGCCGCTTGTAAAGCTTTGTCCGAAGTAACTACATATATTGGATTTTTTTCGGTAGAATAAATAATAGCTGTTGATGCGATCAATGCATCCTGAGAACCCATCTATCATTTCTTTAACTAATTTTTTCATTGCAGCACACAACTTTTTATTCCATGGTCTGGTTCCTTCAAAAAAATATCTTTTTCCGCATTTCTCGCCCTCTTCTGAAATTTGTCGTCTACAAGTCTGCCACTGTGAAGGTACTCCTCTACCATATTTTCCAATTACAGACAATATCTCCAATTCGGTAATCTTAGAAATATAACATTCTCCTTGTCGTATGTCTGCAAAATCATATCCGTCCTTCCTTACAGTTTTTCCAGACAAATAGCTAAGTAATTCGAAGAAAGCATTCGTATCTAATAAGTATTTCTTCATTTGCGCTGCTTACTCCTCTTCATTTAATTTTGCATCATCCATTATTGCCTTCATATCATCCATAGAAAAAGGTTCTAATTTTTCTTTAATCTTATCTATAAGTTCCTGTAAATCAGAATCTGGGCCTTTGTTCACATATCCATCTATTCCAATATTTGCCAATGCCTTTATATCTGCAAATTCACTAAAATTAGTATAAATTATCACAAACACATATGGTCTAATTTTTCTTATTTCTTTCAATACATCTTCTCCACTAAGCTTCGGCATTTTTAAGTCTAGCAAAATCAAATCGTAATCCCTCTTTTTAACTAACTCTAAACCTTTCACACCATCCTCTGCAATATCAGCATTTATTCCATTTAACTTTAAGGCCCCCTTTACAGGTTCAGCAGTCATTATTTCATCTTCTATTATTAATACTCTATTCATTTTTTTCCCTCTTTTCTTGTTTTTTGATATAGCAATTATAAATTTAGCACCATTTTTAAACTCTCTATCCACTTTGATATTTCCATTAAATATTCTGACAATATTCCATATTATATACAAGCCAAGCCCTTCTCCACCTCCATTTTCATCATTAATACATTCTTTTGTTGTGAAAAAAGGTTCAAAAATTTTCCCTAAATACTCTTTCTTAATTCCAGTTCCATTATCTTGAAAAGTTATCACATATTCATTTTCCGTTTCAGAAATTGTAACCAAAATAATTCCTTTTTCTCCATTTTCCTTTATAGCATAAATGGAGTTTCCTATTAAATTATAAAATATTTGATCGAATTTTATATTATCTCCAAATATTACAAAATTAGCATTCGCCTCCAATTTCCACTCTATATTTTCTTTACTTAATCTTGAAGCAAAATCTTCAAAAATACTATTTATTTCTTCAACCACATTAAAATTAGTTTCCTCATTTTTCTCAGAAGTAATTGGTGAAAATCTATCTAGCATTTTTTTTATTCTGTACGTTTGTGATAATATATTTTCTAGTAATACATTTAATTCTGCATTTGTATTTACTCCCTTATCCATTTTCATCTGAAATAACTGTACACCATAACGTATATTTGTAATGGGTTGCCCTAATTCATGGGAAAAACCTTTTAATAATTCACTCATTGATATCAATTTTCTACTATGCTCAAGTTCAGCAAATAATTCTTGAATGGTCACCAACATTGCTTCTGCTGCATCATCTTCCTGCTGATTTCTATCTTTATAAGTCTTCTTTCTTAGTTTCTGCTTTTCTGTAATAAAAGACTTAATTTTCATTGCTTTATCAAGCATACCAAATTGTAAGTAAAAATTATATAACGTTCTCATTATCGGTATACTATTTTTTCCACATATTTCTATTTTTTTTAACGCATTATTTCTATCTTCAATGCTCCCTATTTTAGAATAATAAAACACTAATTCGTATAATATATTAAATTCACCTTGAGTTTTAATATCTGGATGTTCTTCTGTATATTTTTCTGCTTCCGAATAATCATCCAGTTTTCTACATATTCTAAATAATGTCCTCACTGTCACTTTATCCTGATCATATGCAAGTATAGCTACAATAAGTCCTAATGCTTCTCTATATCTTCCTTTCTTCTCCATCGACGATACAATAGACTTATCTATTCTTCTATTCGATATGTTATGCTTAATCCCTAATACTTTATAAAACAAAATATAAATTTCAAACGTATTTTCAATTTTACGAAGATATGATCTTGCTTGTTGAAATTTTTTATCATTTTCAAACAGAGAAAGTTGCGGTAAATCTATATAATGCGATATGATTTCACATATAGTTGCTATTACATCTTGATTCAGGATTTTTGTATCTAATATTTCCCTAACTTTTAATAAATATCCACTTATATCTCGTCCCGTCTCATAATAACGCTTCAAGAATTGTGCAAAATGTTTTGCATATTCCACATTATTCTGGATTTTCATTAAAAAATCAATATATGCCATTCCTGCAGCTTCATAATTATTTTCTTGAAAATATAAGTCGCCTAAAAATTTTTCAAAAATATTTTCCTCTGGATATCTTTCTTTTGCCTCCAAAGCTATCGTTATGGCTTCTTCAACATTACCATGATTTCTACTTTTAGAAATTTTTCTTGAGTAACTATATTTTGATATATTTTCCATTACTCACTCTCCAAAATGATTTTCTTATAGTTATTATACCAATTACATTTTAACATGTACATTAAAATTTCCACTTTACCTCCACTTTTCCATCATCATACACATATATCCCATTCACATACTTATCCAACATCTCCTTTGACGCTTTTCACAATCACTGCTCTCAGCTTTATATGCTTCAAACAGGTGCTGTAAGTCATATTTTTACTTACTTTCTTCCATGTAACCTTATTCCTTTGTAATAATTCTGCTGACCGCAAATAGAAAAAACGGATCCCACCACAAAGTGAAATCCGTCTCATCACGCTAATCTTTTCTTCATATAATACCGTTCATGCCCCCGCGGGCAATCATCAAGCACCCCAAATACTTCATAGCCAAGCCCTTCATAGAACTCCTTCGCCTGGAAATCAAACGTATCCAGATGGATTAGATACGCCCCCTTCTCCCTGGCGGTCTCTTCCGTCTCCCGAAGCAATCTCTTTCCGATCCCATTGCCCCTGCAGCAATCGGCAACCCACAGCACATCCACATCCACACAGTTCCAGCAATACATCCTGGCAATGATCCCTGCAATCACCTCTCCTGATTCTGCAACTGCCTTCCTGCTAAGATCAACAAACAACTCTTCCTGCCTTGCAGGAACCTGTGTCAGGTTGTAAGCGACCAACCGGTCAACAATATATCTCTTATCCTCTTCTTCGCAGGCTTGTATCTGATACACCTAGACGCTCCTTAACTTCTCCGCAAATTCATTACTCAGAGTGATCTTCGCCACGTAAAACACATCTCCGGTCATGTAGACAGTCCAGTCGTCCTCAATCTCCACCTGAAGATCTCCTCCCGGCATATGGACGATCACCTTATTATTCGTCATTCCAAGCTTATAGGCAACTCCGGCTGCCGCACACGCACCTGTTCCAGACGCCAGCGTATAGCCTGCGCCTCTCTCATAGATCTCAATCGCCACGTGTTCCTTGTCAACTACCTTCATGATCTGTGTATTCACGCGGTTCGGGAAATATCTTGCCATCTCGGCATAGTCGCCGATCTTGCACACCAGCGGCTTGGAGATCTCACGCATCGGAATCACGCAGTGCGGATTCCCTATGGACACACAGGTAACCGGATACAGGGTTCTTCCGAATACCATATCCTCATTGATCACCTCACGGCTCTCACCTGTTACCGGAATATCATCGCTGTTGAAGGATAACCGTCCCATGGACACCCGCAGACGGCTTCCGTCTTCGTTCAGGAAGGTTACCTCCGCCGGTCCGTTGCCCGTATATAATTTGAAATTCTTTTTCTGTACATAGCTTGCGTCCTTCAGATATTTTGCGAAGATACGCACACCGTTTCCGCTGGTCTCAGACTCACTGCCGTCAGGATTCCACACCTTCACATGCATACCGTCTTCCCCAAGGATCGGTCCTTCTAAGACACCGTCCGAGCCAAGCCCTGCATTACGGTCACAGATCATCTTCACATTCTCCGGTGTCAGCTTAAGCTCATTTTTATTCGGATCAAATACCACATAGTCATTGCCAAGCCCATGATAACGCTCCAATACAACCTTCATATTCCTTACCTCCATACCCTGTACGGGATATTCTTCCTGATTACGATTCTATTTACATCTATCATAACAGGCATTATTTCCCTTTTCAACACAATTCATGCTAATTACCTTGCAAATAGTGCCATTTTATAATATGATGTACCCAAAACATTTGCATACCTAAAAAGGAGGCGTACCATGGATCAGTATGTTAAAAAAGGCTATCTGAACAGTGAATTCCGCCTGTTCCATCTGACAGACCAGGAGACCCGCGAAGTCGAATACCACTACCACGATTTTGACAAGATCACCATATTCCTTAAGGGCTGTGTCAGTTATTTTGTAGAAGGCAAATCCTATGACCTGAAGCCCTATGATATCGTACTCATAAGGCACAATGACCTCCACAAACTGACCGTGGATAACTCTACGCCTTATGACCGGATCATCGTCTATATCTCTGTTAATTTCATGAAGGCATACCAGACAGACTCCTACGATCTGAGCTATTGCTTCCGCAAGGCAGAAGAAGAGCACTCCAACGTGCTGAGGATCCCTTCTCCAGAAAAAAGCTCGCTGTTCCGCTCCATTACACGCCTGGAAAAGTCCTTCTCAGACGACGGATATGCGGCTGACTTATTCCGTCAGGTGTTGTTCCTGGAATTCATGATCCACCTGAACCGCGCTGCACAAAAGGACCGGCTGGAATTCATCGATACAGACAATTGCAACTCCAAGATCCTGGATATCCTACAATATATTAATGATAATCTGAATGGGAAATTAGATATTGACTCACTCGCCGAACACTTCTATATCAGCAAGTATTATATGATGCGCCTGTTCAAGCAGGAAACCGGCTACACTCTTGGACAGTATACTTCCCAGAAGCGGCTCCTGCTCGCAAAAGAACGGATCCTATCCGGCATACCCGGCACACAGGTTTATTTTGACTGCGGATTCAAAGACTACTCTACCTTCTCAAGGGCGTACCGGAAATTCTTCGGCGAATCTCCGCGGGACACACTGTCCCTTACCTGACGCTGACCCTCCCGCAGATTGCAGCAGGAACATATGCTCTCACGAAGATTCCCTCCTCCCGGTAATCTTCCTCCTGCATCTCACCGTATCTACGGATCAGCTGAATCTTACCCGCCTCCTGATAAGGATACAGCTCTTCAATATATACCTTCTGTTCCCGCAGCACCGCTTCAACCGTCTTCATAAGCTCCGGGATCCCCTGCCCTGTCTTAGCCGACAGCTTCACCGTGTAATCCGCATGAAAATCCCGTATCACCTTCTCTTCCTCTATTCGGTCCTGCTTATTAAAAACGGTGATAACCGGTTTATCCGTCACTTCTAGACTTCTCAGCGTCTCATATACTGTATGGATCTGCTCATCCATCTGCGGATTCGACGCATCCGCCACATGAAGGATCAGGTCCGCATACCTCGCTTCCTCTAACGTACTGCGGAACGCCTCGATCAGATGATGAGGCAGCTTGCGGATAAATCCTACCGTATCCGTAAGCAGAATCTCCTGTCCTCCCGGAAGCTTAAGCCCTCTGGTAGTTGGATCCAGCGTCGCAAACAGCTTATCCTCCGCTAGAATCCCCGCTCCGGTCAATGTATTTAGAAGGGTAGACTTCCCTGCGTTCGTATACCCTACAATGGCCGCGACCGGAACCTGCTTCTTACTTCTCTGCTCCCTTGTAATCTCCCGATGACGCCTGACATCCTTAAGCTCACGGTTCAGTCCGGCGATCCTGCTCTTGATCAGCCTTCTGTCCATCTCCAACTTCTTCTCCCCCGGCCCTCTGGTCCCGATCCCGCCGCCAAGCCGGGACATCGCTCTTCCGAATCCCGTAAGCCGGGACTGACGGTACTTAAGCTGCGCCAATTCTACCTGTATCTTTCCTTCGCTGGTTGACGCCCTTGCAGCAAAGATATCAAGGATCACCAAGGTTCGGTCCATAACCTTGGTATCCAGCTCGTCCTGCAGGTTCTTCATCTGCACCGGCGATAATTCATCATCACAAATAATACCTGTTGCCTCTAATTCCCACAGCAGGTCTTTGATCTCTTCGATCTTTCCTTTTCCTATATATGTCCCCGGATGAATCTGTTCTCTGTTCTGTATCACCTTGCCAACCGTCTCAGCGCCGGCGGTATCCGCCAGTTCTTCCAGCTCCTCCAAAGATCTGCAGGTATCATCCTGCTCCGCCGTGCTTACTCCTACCAGGATCACACGCTCTGTCTCTTTTCCGATCTCAATCATACCTTTGCCGTCTCGTCTTGAATATTCCTTTCCTTCCTGCTATCTTGTCTCTAAAAACTGCAATTCCTTCTGCGCCGCCGCATCCTCAGGATATTCTGCAATATATTCGCCGAGCCGTGCTCTCGCACTCTGCCAGTCTCCCGCCTGTTCAAGCGCCGCGATGATATTGTACTTCATCTCCTGATTCAGTTCCGCGCTGTTGCCCTCCTGTTCGATCCCAACCTGGAAATAATTCTGGGCGGAAACAGCATTGCCGATCCTAAGCTCACAGCTTCCGATAAAATTATAAAGCGTCCCTGTCTTCTCGGCACCGTTCTCTAAGGCACCGCGAAATGCCTCGCCGGCTCCCTCATAATCCTCCAGCTCCCACTTGGCAATTCCGATCCCTCTGTAAGCGTCTCCGATATTAACATCATCCTCCACAGCTTTCTCAAAATGTTCTATTGCCTCCTCATACTGCCCGCTCTCCAGGCATTCCACCCCTTTTTCCGAGGGATTGCCGCACCCGGTCAGGCAAACTCCCAACAGAAAAACAGACGCTATAATCCCCGCACGCTTTTTTCCTGCACGCTTTTTATTCACACATCTCATATTTATATTTCCCTTTTCTAATCGTATATTTTGCAATCACAGCCGGACTGCCCTTATATCGTGTATTTGGAAACCCACGCAGAATTCAGGAATGCCACGAACATCACTCCCAATTCCGCAAGGATGGCCTGCCACATGCTGAAATATCCAATTACCGCAAGCAGCAATACCACAAGCTTTATAATAAGCGCAAATACAACATTCTGATTCACAACCTTCAATGTCTCTTTTGATATCTTAATTGCATCTACAATTCCTGGCAGCTCATCTTCAAGCAGAATAATATCCGCCGCCTCGATAGCCGCCGCCGATCCAAGCGCGCCCATCGCAATTCCCACATCTGCCCTGGCAAGAACAGGAGCATCATTGATTCCGTCTCCGACACACACAAGCTTCTCTGTGCGGTCCTGAATATTCAGAAAATCCTCCACATGCTCCAGCTTATCTTCCGGCATAAGGTTCACATAGGCATAATCCATCTCCAGCGCTTTGGCAATCGGTATACTTCCCTTCTCTGTATCGCCGGTCAGCATGACCAGCACGGCATTGCACTTGTCCTTCAAATACCGGAAAGTATCCATCGTATCTTCCTTCACGGTGTCCTCGATCACAATATAGCCTGCATAGATCCTTTCCACCGCAACATAGAGCACCGTACCTGCCTGCCGCACATCCGTACATGCTATATTCTGCCAATCCATCAGCTTTTTATTCCCTACAAAGACGCGTTTTCCCTCGAACACGGCGCTCACCCCGAACCCCGGCATCTCGCGCATCCTGTATACCGCTCTCTTATCGACCTGTCTTCTGTACTCTCTGAGCAGTGATTTAGCGATCGGATGGTTCGAATAGCACTCTGCATGCGCCGCTATCCTCAGCAGCTCCTCTCTCGTCATGTTAAACGCTCTGACATCTGTCACCCGGAAAACCCCTTCCGTCAACGTCCCTGTCTTATCAAATATAAATGTATCCGCCTTCGACAGATCTTCCAGATAATTCCTTCCCTTGACCACGATCCCCTGACGCGCCGCAGATGCGATCCCGCCGAGAAACGCAAGCGGTATGGACAATACCAGCCCGCATGGACAGGCGATAACCAAAAAGATCAAACCTCTGTAGATCCAGGTATCCCAATTGCCGTAAGAGAACGACAAGGACGGATAGACCATGATCGCAAGCGCGCATAACAGGATCGCCGGAGTATAGATCTTCGAGAACCGGCTGATAAATGTCTCGCTGTCCGCCTTCTGTTCCTGTGCTTCCTCCACCATCTTCATGATTCTGGTAACTGCCGAATCTTCATACGCTCCGACGACCATCGCTTCTACCGCCGCGCTCAGATTGATGCATCCGCTGTATATCTTGTCTCCGGTTCCCACAGACCGGGGAAGAGCCTCCCCTGTCAGTGCCTTCGTGTCAACATCGGATATCCCATAGGTAATAATGGCATCTGCCGGTATACGCTCTCCCGGCTTGATAATGATCGCATGCCCCGGCCGAAGAGAAGACGGATCTACCTTGAATTCCTTGCCCCTGACAAGCCGTGTTGCATGATCCGGCCGGATATTGATCATCTCCTGTATCGAGCGCTTCGTATTATCCGTCGAAAATGCCTCAAACAGCATCCCCAGATTAAACAGCAGCATGACAAACACACCCTCTGCATATCTGCCGATTCCGAGCGCTCCGACTGTTGCAAGTATGATCAGCGTGTATTCTGTCATAAACTTCTTCTGCATCAAACTCTCTTCCAGTCTCCCGAATGCCTCAAAACCAACGATCAGATATGCGGCAAGAAACCATATGAACTTCACTCTGGCGTCTAACATATAACGCGCAGATGCCGTCACAGCCCAAATGTATACGATACTCCCTGCCAGATAAATGATACAACTTCTCTTCAACTGCTTTGTCATGCCATTGTCCCTTTTTAATAACTATATGAAAATCATTCTGTAATATGCTCCATACCCTGACTGATGATCGTCTGGATATGCCCGTCAGCCAACGAATAGAATACGGTCTTCCCCTCCCTGCGGTTCTTCACTAGCTTCATCTGCTTCAATACCCGAAGCTGATGAGATATCGCCGACTGCGTCATCCCCAGAACCTCGGCAAGATCGCAGACACACATCTCTGATTCCAACAGCACACACAGAATCTTGATTCTCGTAGAGTCTGCAAATACCTTATAAAAATCTGCCAGTTCCTTCAGCAGTTCTTCGTCAGGCATCTTCCTTTGAACCTTCAGAACCGTATCGTTATGAACGCAGGTCACATCACAGCATTCGACTTCTGTCTTCTTCATATATGCCTTCCTTTCAATAAATAAGGCAAAATCTGCCTATTTATTAATTATGCCAAACAGTATGTATGATTTCAACCGTTTGGCATAAAATAAAACTAAAATTAATATTTTCGTAATTATTTCTGCGGGTCTTCTGCGAGTCTTCTCCGGCCGATCCCTTCATGCTGCGCACTCTGTCCCAAGGAGCCTACTCCGCCTTGCGCCACCCGGAATACAGAATACGCACGGAGTTGATCACACAGAGCATTGCCACACCCGTATCTGCAAATACCGCCATCCACATATTTGCATAGCCAAGAAATCCGAGAACCATAACCAGAAACTTGATGACCAAAGCAAATACCACATTCTGCATTGCGATCCTGCCGGTGCTGCGGGCAATATCTACAGCCTCCGGTATCGCGTCTACCGAGGATGACATAAATACTACATCCGCCGCTTCAATCGCCGCATCTGCGCCGCTTCCCATTGCCGCTCCCACATCGGCTCCCGCAAGAACGGGCGCATCGTTGATTCCGTCTCCTACGAACATAACCGCTCCATGCCGCCCGCGTATCTCCTGAAGCTTCTGAAGCTTATCCTGCGGAAGCAGCTGCGCATGTACCTCATCAATACCGATCTGCCGCGCTACTGCCTCGGCGTTCTCCCTGGCATCTCCCGTCAGCACCGCTGTCAGAAGGCTCTGTGACTTCATTCTCCTTACAGCGCTGCCTGCTTCTTCCTTGATCTCATCCGCGATCACCAGGTATCCTTCAAGCTGTCCGTCTACTGCTATCAGCACTTCCGTCCCATAGATATCCTTCTTGTATCTGCCCGTGTCCACATGAAACTGCTCCATCAGTCCCGCGCTTCCGCACAGCACAGTTCCCTCGGGAAATACTGCTCTGATTCCTTTCCCTGATATCTCTTCCGTCTGTTCCGGGCGCGTAAGCATAAGCTTCCTCCCCCTGGCTTCCGTCACAATGCTTGTTGCGATAGGATGGGTAGAACTCAGCTCACAGTCCGCCGCAATTGTAAGGATCTGCTTCTCGGTCAGACGGTTCAGCGTGACAATCTTCTGCACCGCAAAATTCCCTCTGGTGATCGTCCCTGTCTTATCCATCACAACAGCCTTAACCGCTTTCAACGCCTCAATCGCCACACCGCCCTTGAATAAGATGCCCTTCCTTGATCCCGCGCCGATCCCTGAGAAGAATGCCAGCGGAACGCTCAGCACCAAAGCGCACGGACAACTGATGACAAGGAACGTAATCGCCGTATAGATCCAGTAATTCCACTCTCCGGTTACAAGAGACGGAACCACGGCAGTCAGAATTGCCGCAGCCACTACCACCGGTGTATAGATTCTGGCAAACTTCGTTATAAAGCGGTCGATCTTCGGCTTGCTGGCAGCCGCATTCTCCACAGAATCCAGAATACGGCTTACCATAGATTCACCGAGCGGTTTCTGTACTTCAAGCTTCAGCACGCCCGTATCATTGACGCACCCGGAATAGATCTCCTTTCCCGGAAATACCTTCACCGGCACCGGCTCGCCTGTGACCGGCGAGGTATCGATCTGGCTCTCTCCTTCTATGATCCTGCCATCCAAAGGTATTCTGTCCCCGGGACGGATCATAATAATGTCTCCGATTCGTGCATCCTTCGCAGGTACCGTCCGCACTTCTTCTCCCTGCACCAGGCTGACCGTCTCCGGGCGCAGATCGACTGCCTCCATAATCTGAGAACGGCTTCGGCTTACCGCGATCTCCTCAAATATCTCTCCCACGCGGTAAAACAGCATCACTCCGACCGCTTCCGCATAGTCTCCGATGGCAAATGCCGCTATCGTAGCCGCGCTCATCAGAAAATTCTCATCAAACACATGACCCTTGGCAAGATTCTTCAATGCCGTCCACACAATTCCAAGCCCAAGGATCATATAGGCCGCCACAAACAAAACCGTACTTGCTGCAGAATCCGGCATCATCCTCTCTGCGATCTCTCCGGCGATAAATAATACCGCGCCTGACGCTGCTTCAAGGATTGCCCTCCTGTTCTCTTCAAAAGGCTTCTCCCTCTTCTGATCTGCCGCGGCATCCTCTTTGCGCAAAGTCACGGTAACCTCCGACTCGATCGATGCACAGATTCTTCTGATCTCTGGAAGCAGCCGATCCTGATCATCCGCCGCCACCGCAAGCTGCTTAGTCGCAAACGTAATCGTTGCCATCTTCACTCCGGGCAGTTCTTGGATCCGGCGCTCCATCTTCGCCGCACAATTGGCGCATCCCAGATTATCCAAAATATAAATTCTCCGCTCCACACCTTCCGGCAGAGAGGACGCCGGTATCTCCTGCAAAGCTGCAGATTGTCCGTGCGTGTGATTGTGAGCATGTTCGTGATCGTGACCGCAGCCGCAATGACTGTGATTATGATTATGATTATGATTATGATTATGATTGTGATCGTGATCGTGATTATGCTCATCCTTATCTTCATGCGTGTGCTCAGACTGGATGTCTTCATGGGCATGGCCGCAGCCGCAATGGCTGTGATTGTGGCTATGCTCATCTTCATGCGTGTGCTCAGACTGGACGTCTTCATGGGTATGGGCATGACCGCAGCCGCAGTTGCATGTATTCTTCTTATTTCTCTCTTCTTCCATAGTAGGCTCCTCCTGAAATATATCCGTTTCATATACATATGAACAACTATTCATATGTTCATATTTCAATATAACCATACTATCTCCGAATTGTCAATAGGTTTTTTAATGAATTTTGGGTTTGATATTTTTCCACGATAACCTGTGTACTGTCTTAACTTTTCCGAACTCCGGGCAGCAGGTGATTCCACCCTTCCTGAAAGGATGGGATTGAACGTGTTAATAATACGAACTTATGAATACTCTGGCAATGTACTTTTTCTTTAATCAAAGAGAAACACCCCTGTTGCTCTGTCAGCAAACACTCCCTTATACGTTTACAATCAATATTGCCCCATGATCTTCACATAATCCTCTGTCTTATCACGCATAATGCCAAATCCCTGTTCCAACTGTTCCAAAGGATATCTATGAGTGATCAGTTCCGCCGGCAATACCCTTTTTTCTTCCAAACGGCTTAGTACATAATGCCAATCATCTGTATTTTCATGTGTGAAGGATGAATTCCATGTTCCCATCACCGTCAACTGTTTACGCAGAATCTTCCAATATACAGATTTCTCCAGACTCATATCTCCAAACGGATTCCCCACCAGCATAACCCTTCCCGCAGAGGTTGTCTGATCAAGCGCCTGTATAAGCGTCGCGTTCTTACCTACACACTCAAAGAACACGTCCACTCCTGTTCCTTTAGTCCTCTCCATGATCCAACGGTCCGCATCATTTACCCTCACGTCACAATAATATTCTTCATCAAGCCCCAGACGAATAAGCGTCTGCTTCTGATATTCTTTATTACCGAATACATAGATCTCCCGCATCCCGGCTTCCCTCAGGAACATGAACAGCAGAAGACCGATCGTCCCTAGGCCGCAGATCGCAATCCTGTCGGATTCCTTTGCCGAAATACGCCTCATGGCATGGACAGCTACCGCCATAGGCTCTAACATAGCTGCCTCCTCGAATGTTACCTGATCTGGCAGACGTATCAGATTCTCTTCCGGTACTGCCACATATTCCGCGAATCCACCGTCTCTTCTCGATCCAAGATAACTGTAATTTTGGCACATCTCATACTGTTTCCGGCGGCAGGGCAGGCACGTCTTACACGGAATCAACGGAAATACACCAACGCGCTGCCCCTGCCAGGAAGCATCGGCATAATCTCCTGTTTTCACTACCACGCCTGAAAACTCGTGTCCGGGGATCAATGGATGTGAATAAGCGCCATTCTGGTAGATTCTTGGAATATCCGAACCACAGATTCCGGCGGCTTTTACCTTAACCAGAACCTCCTTCTCCTGTAATTCAGGCTCATCTACCGTTTCCAGTCTCAGATCACCGATATCATGCAAAACCCATGCTTTCATCTTGCTCATTCCTGCTCTCATTTTTTCTCCTATTTTCTTGTATCGTCCTATGCCCACATTTTCGTGAAAAAACTCTCCTCTTTCGATAACTATACTTTAACGTGCGAATATGCCTTACGTCAAGCGGATTTGCCAAACAGAAGAGGAAATTCCATCTCCCAAAGCGGATTTGTTTCTCTATATCAGGATTATATTGTTCTAATTGCACTTCTTCGGGATTCGCGTAACCAATACCGGGCATTGAATTTATCTGCAATAGCTTTGGCTTCGGAAAAGGCATATTCTTTTTCTTCATCGGTTCTTAAAACAATAAACTGCCAATATAGTTCCATCATTCAATCCTCCGTTTCCCGGTTGATAAGCTCTGTCAGATTTTTTGTAAAGGTCCGTGAGAGGTCTATTAACTGTTTTTGCTCCTCTTGTGTAAACATAGACATTGCCGTATCTTCTGCCCATGTGATGTGGCGGACAACTTTTTCACAGTAAGCCTTGCCTGCTTCGGTTATCCGTACTAATTTCTCCCGTTTATTTTCTTTTCGCTCTTCAACAGTTACATACGCCTCATTTAAAAGATTCCGGATAATCAGATTGACTGTCTGTTTAGACTGAAAGGTGCGCCCACAAATCTCTGTCTGCGTCACACCGCCTTTGCCATAAAAATCATCATAATATAGAACATTGACTACTAACAGTGTTTTCATCAGCATTCCGTGGCGTTTAGCGTACTCATCATACAACGCAAGCTGCTCGTCCCGAAATTTGCAATACAGATATGCATTTTTCTTGGTTTCCTTTGTTATATCAGCCACCTCCTATAAAGTCAATTGCAGTACAGTCAATTTATCGACCATTGTCAGTGTAACAAATCTTATACTACTTGTCAAGACTACAAGTTGATATTAAACTACAAAGGCGACAGAATTTCTCTCTGCCGCCCTTGCCTTATACAAAATATCGTTCACACTCATACACGCCCGCGGCGGCAAGTTCCCTGTAGATGAACACTTTAGGCTGCTACCTCCTTGATTGCTTACCAATGAAAATTAGCTTTTCTGTCTATTAGTTGAACTCTTTGCCCAAATAACTATAACGATTGCTGTTGCAATGAAAAACTCTCCAAAAATTACGGTTTTTCCCCATACTTCCCATTCTAAGGAGAAAAAGAAGTAATGTCCTACAAAGACTGCAGCAAAGAATACTAAATAAATTGCAACTGAATACAATATATTTTTATAAATTCTTGTGCGTGTTTGCTCTCTGCTTAACAGTTGCTTTTGCTGTCGTTCCAATATATCTGTCTTAACTGACAATTCATCTATTTCTGATGATTTCAACAGATAATCCAGTGTAATATCAAATGCTTTGCTCAATTCAACAATCTTCTCTACTTCGGGTATAACTTGCCCGCTTTCCCATTTTGAAATAGACTGTCTTGAAACATTTAGCATCTCGGCTAATTGTTCCTGCGTCAACTCTCTGCCTTTGCGTAACGCTATAAGTTTTTCTGAAAATTCCATATGTGTTCCTCCTTCAATTTTGTACCTCTATCCTACCAAAAACCTCCTTTGCATTCTATCAAGATCGCTTTACATTTACATAACAAATGATAGAATTTACAGGCTTCGTCATTCCAATTGGCAATTTGCTTTTGCCGCGAATTCTGTTTCTGTTGCTCCGGGGCAAAGTGAAGTTATTTTTATATCTGTCTTTTTAAGCTCTCCATAAAAAGCATTAGAGAATATTTAACTCACAAAAGGCTCAGGAATCCCATTCCCAAGCCTTTTTCTGAATTAATAATTACTAACAAATGTACGAACACGGTGTTAATTGATAAACATCGCATCGCCAAACGAGAAGAAGCGATATCTCTCTTCCACCGCCTCTCCATATGCCGCCAACACATTTTCACGTCCTGCCAGCGCAGACACAAGCATAATCAGCGTCGATTCCGAAAGATGAAAATTGGTGATCAGGCAATCCAGCATCTTAAACCGATAACCCGGATAGATAAATATATCCGTCCATCCGCTGCACGCCCGAAGCCTCCCGGCATCATCTGCCGCTGACTCGACCGTCCTGCAGCTCGTCGTCCCGACGCAGATCACCCGTTTCCCATTCTCTTTCGCACGGTTGATCTTAGCTGCTGCCTCCTCGTCTATCTGATAGAATTCCGAGTGCATATGATGATCCGTGATCTCGTCTGCCTTGACCGGGCGGAATGTCCCAAGCCCTACATGAAGCGTCACCTTCGCGATATCCACGCCCTGCTCTTCAATCTGCCTGAGCAGTTCAGGTGTGAAGTGAAGCCCTGCTGTCGGCGCCGCCGCCGAGCCTGTATGTGCTGCATAGACCGTCTGATAACGGTTCTTATCCTCAAGCTGATGAGTGATATAAGGCGGCAGCGGCATCTGTCCAAGCCGGTCCAAGATCTCCTCGAAGATTCCTTCATAGGTAAACTGAACCAAACGGTTTCCTTCCTCCACCACATCAACAACTTCTCCTGTGAGAATACCGTCTCCGAAATGGATCTTCGTCCCGATCTTCGCCTTTTTCCCTGGTTTTACTAATGTCTCCCATATATTATTCTCTCTGCGTTTCAGCAGAAGTATCTCTATCTTCGCATTCGTTCCTTCTTTGGAACCGATCAGCCTTGCCGGAAGAACCTTCGTATCGTTAATGACCAGGCAGTCACCTTCCTCTAAATATCCGGTGATGTCCCTGAACACATGATGCGAAACAACTCCAGACTCCTTGTCAAGTACAAGAAGTCTGGAGCTGGAACGATTCTCTAACGGATCCTGTGCAATCAACTCTTCCGGCAATTCATAATAAAAATCCTGTCGTCTCATTATATGAATCCCTTCTCTAATCTCCCTCTGATCAATCCTCGCGGGCGCCGTTCTGACTCTGCGTCCTGTCCTTATCCTGCGGATCTGCCTGACCTGATTCCTGCCCCTCCGGCATACGCGGTCCAAGCGGAGGCCCCGCATATCTGCCCTCTGAGCCTGGCGTCCTGTCCTTATCCTGCAGATCTGCCTGACCTGATCCCTGCCCCTCCGGCATACGCGGTCCAAGCGGAGGCCCTGCATATCTGCCCTCTGAACCTGGCGTTCCTCCTTGCAAGGGTCCTGCATATCTCCCGTCCGAGCCTGGCGTCCCTCCCTGCAAAGGTCTGCCATACGGCGGCATCGGTACCGGACCTGGCCCTGGACCCGGAGGCGGGGATACAGGAGGCGCATATCTCATCGGCTCGTACTTTGGCAGAACCTTGATCTTCTTCGCATAGACGACCCTCGTATCGCAGATCATATCATGAAGGCCTCTTTTCTCGCGATCGACGCCCGCCATGATATATCCTATCCCGACAGACAGGCCGCATAAGAATCTTCCCACCGTCTCCCTGTACACTACATTGATCAGGGTCAGCTCGGGACTCAGATCCGCATTTACCACCCGAAGATTCAAGAGCCTCTTACCCGGCGTCGTTCCTGTCCCATAGGTAAGAAGGATAAAATACAGCACTTGAAATACATACAGGATAATATCTCTCAATGTATATCGGAATAACAAATGTGCCTGAAATATCCTGCTTCCGCCTACCGAGATTATCCCTATAACAAGCTCCACGAACAACAGCCCCGCCCAGACAATGGCACTGTCAATACAGTAGGCCGCAAGGCGGACCCAGAAGCCCGCATATTCCAGATCCCGGCTGCCGCGGTTAACGAAATTGTTCTGCATAGTACATCGGCACCCCGCTTTCCATCTCCGCTGCGGTCTCTGTCAAGATCTGAGCCTCTGACTTCGGAATTATACTTTCAATCTTAGCAAACAGAGATGAGAAAAATGAAACCTCTCCTTCCGGCTCATAGAATTCATAGGCTCTCAGCTCGCTGCTCATCGCCTCTGTCATATCTTCATACAAGCTGATTTCGTCAACCAGACCATTGCCCAACGCCTGATCCGCTGTATAGACACGTCCGTCAGCAAGGGTTTTCACCTCGTCCTCCGACATACCGCGTCCCTCCGCCACGATCTTGACGAACTTACTGTAATATTCGTCCACCTGTTCCTGGAAGACCGCAACCTGCTCATCCGTAAGCTTGGAACTGTCTTTGAAATCCCCGCTTGTAATGCTGACATAGCGGATCCCAAGCTTCTCATACAATCCGCTCAGATCATATCCCGACATGATCACACCGATCGAACCTGTCGTCGTGTTCGGATTCGCGTAGATCTTATCTGCAGCCATGGATATCAGGTAACCGCCGGACGCCGCATAATGCGCCATGTAATCCCATACCGGACGGCCGGTCTGCTCTTTATATTCCTTAAGCTTCAGATACAGCTCTTCCGATTCATACACTGTCCCGCCGGGAGAATCCACATACAGCAGGATTCCCTGATTATTGCTGTCACTCATAAGATTATCGATATAATCCATAGTCGTAAGATGCTGGTATCCCACCGGTACATCGAACATCCCCGTTACCGTCTGCTCCTGGATCGTTCCTTCCACCCTCACGATCGCGATATAGTCATCACCGGGAGGATTGAACCCGGCGCTGGTCGTTAAGAGCTGTTCCATGCTGTCTGCCAGCATCCTTTCTGAAAATGTATTCGTCAGCACGCTAGACACTCCTACAGCAATAAATAACACGGCCGCTATGATCAATCCGCCTATCTGCTTTTTATTCATATCCTATCTCCATTTCTTGCAACACCTATTTGCGCAGTTCGATACCCATTCCTTCTAATTCCTTCAATATCCGGCCCATAGCTTCCGTCACTTCGGCATCTTCAAGGGTCTTATCCTTCGCACGGAATACGATAGAGTACGCCACTGACTTACATCCCGCCTTAATCTGGGATCCTTCGTAAATGTCAAACAACGCGTAACTCTCCAGATATGCGCCGCCCTTCTTCTCGATCACCTCTTCTACCTGGCCCGCCAGAATCTCTTTGGGCATCACCATACTGATATCGCGGGTTACTGCCGGGAATCTTGCGATTCCGGTGTATTTCCTGTCAAATGACGCTCTCTCTACGATCTCAGGCATATCAAGCACTGCCACATAGGCCTTAGTCCCGATCCCATAGGTATCTGCAACGTCCGGGTGCACCTCTCCTAAGTATCCGACAACCGTTCCATCATAGATGATATTCGCCTGGCGGCCCGGATGAAGATATGGTTTCCCGGCATTTGGATCGTAAGTTTCTTTCTTATGCATTCCGATCTTCTCAAAGAATTCTTCTATCACACCCTTCATGCTGAAGAAATCTCCTTCTCCATACATTCCAAGCGTGAACTGCATCCTCTCCTCTGGAAGCTCGGTAAGCGGCAGTGTCCCTGGAAGATAAATATTTCCCAGCTCATACAGCCTTACGTTCTTATTTCTTCTATTATAATTAGTTGCCAGTGAAGTCAGCATACCGTTCAGGGATGTGGTGCGCATAATACTGTAATCCTCGCCTAACGGATTCATGATCTCCACGGTCCTTCGAAGCGGTGAATCCTCTGGGAGCTTAAGCTTATCGAACACCTTTGGGCTCTCGAAGGAATAAGTCATGCCCTGGCTGAATCCGCAGAATTCCGCAATATCACGGGCAACCTCCTCCACACGGAGCTTGAAGGATAATTTGCCGGTTGTGGCCTCGCCCCTTGGAAGCGTAGTCGGGATATTGTCATAGCCATAGAATCTTGCCACCTCTTCCGCCAGATCGGCAATACGGAACAGATCATGACGGAAAGTCGGCGCGATCACCTCATTGGCCGCCTCGTCGTAGGAAAGGCCGATCATCTCAAAATATCCTAACATCTCTTCTTTGGAAATATTGGTTCCAAGAAGGCTGTTGATCTCATCTGCGTCAAACGGAACTCTTACCGGCTCCTTCTTCTTGCCGTACACATCTGCCATACCGCCTACTACTTCACCGGCTCCCAATTCCTCTACCAACTGGCAGGCACGATCGATCGCAGCCTGAGCATTGTTTGGATCCAGACCTTTCTCAAACTTCCCGGAAGCATCTGTACGAAGCCCGATCTTCTTGCTGGATCTGCGGATATTGGTTCCGTCAAAGCAAGCCGCCTCAAAAAGCATGGTGCTTACATCATCCGTGATCATGGAATTTTCACCGCCCATGATTCCAGCGATACCGATGGATTTCCTGCCGTCACAGATCATCAGTACAGATTCATCCATCTCGCGCTCCTGCCCGTCCAGAGTCGTGAACTTCTCGCCTTTTGCCGCCGTGCGTACGATGATCTCACGCTCTGCAATAGTATCCAGGTCGTAAGCATGCATTGGCTGCCCGTACTCTTCCATCACATAATTCGTGATATCAACCAGGTTGTTGATCGGACGGATGCCCACCGACGCCAGACGCCTCTGCATCCATTTCGGAGACGGACCGATCTTAATATTCTTGACCACTCTTGCACAATACCTTGGACAGAGATCGGGATCCTTCACCGTTACCTTGATGTAATCATTAACATCCTCCGAATTGCCGGTCTTCGTCACGACCGGCGGATGGAATTCCTTCCTGAAGGTTGCGGCTGCCTCCCTTGCGATTCCCACCACGCTGAAGCAATCTACACGGTTCGACGTAACCTCGTATTCGAATACCACGTCATCCAATCCTAACGCCTCTACGGCGCCGGCGCCCACCTCTGCATCGTCCGGGAAGATATAGATTCCCTCTTCCGGCGCCTCTGGGTACATATCACGGTTTGATCCCAGCTCCTCGATCGAGCACATCATACCCTGGCTCTCAATACCGCGAAGCTTCCCCTTCTTGATCTTAACACCGCCCGCTACACGGCTTCCCGGCTCATGGCCGCCTGCCACACGGCCGCCGTCCAGCACGACCGGCACCTTGTCGCCCTCATGTACGTTCTTGGCGCCCGTCACGATCTGTACAGACTCATTTCCCACATTCACCTGGCAGACAATTAATTTATCCGCATCCGGATGCTTCTCGATCTTGTCGATCTGACCGATCACGATCTTATCAAGATCCGCATCCAAAACCTCATATCCTTCTACCTTCGTTCCGGATAATGTCATTGCATCTGTGTATTCCTGCGCGGTGACATCAAGCTCCGGAACATACGCTTTTATCCATGATAATGATGTATTCATCCCTCTACCCCTTTCTAAAACTGCTTCAAAAATCTGATATCATTCTCGTACAATAATCTCATATCGTCAATCTCATATTTCAACAGCGCAATACGTTCCAATCCCACACCGAACGCAAATCCTGTGTATTCATTCGGATCGATTCCGCACATCTCCAACACGTGCGGGTGAACCATACCGCAGCCAAGAATCTCGATCCAGCCTGAGCCCTTACAGAAACGGCAGCCTTTTCCGCCGCATTTGAAGCATGTAACATCCACCTCCGCACTCGGCTCTGTGAATGGGAAATGATGGGGACGGAACTTCGTCTTCGTCTCCGGTCCGAACAGCTCCTTGGCAAATACTTCCAGCGTTCCTTTCAGGTCAGCGAAGGAGATATTCTTGTCGATCACAAGCCCTTCGATCTGATGGAATGACGGTGAATGGGTCGCATCCACTTCATCAGAACGGAATACCCGTCCCGGCGCGATCATTCGGATCGGAAGCTTTCCCTGCTCCATCACACGCGCCTGTACCGGAGACGTCTGGGTACGCAGGACGATCTCTTTATTAATGTAGAAAGTATCCTGCTCATCCTTCGCCGGATGTCCGTCCGGAATATTCAGCTTCTCGAAATTATACAGGTCATACTCAACTTCAGGGCCTTCTACCACTTCATATCCCATCCCGATGAATATCCTCTCGACTTCCTCTAAGGCGATCGTATTAGGATGACGGTGTCCGACCATGTTCTTCTTAGACGGGAGAGTGACATCGATCACTTCCTGCTTCATCTTCTCCTCGCGGATAATCCGCTCCATCTTCGCTTTGCTCTCTTCTAAGATGTTCTCGATCGCCGTCCTCGTCTCATTGACCAACTGACCGACCTTGGGCCGGTCTTCGGGCGCAACATCCTTCATTCCTTTTAATACTGCGGTAAGTTCTCCCTTCTTGCCAAGGAATTTTACACGCACGTCATTTAACTTCTCCGGCATATCAGCGGCTTCAATTGCTTTTAACGCTTCATCCTTGATGCTCTGCAGCTTTTCTTTCATCGCTTCTCTTCCTTTCCTGCTCTTTTACAAGATTTTTGACATAAAAAAACTCATCCCCGAAAAAGGGACGAGCAATTACCCGTGGTACCACCCTGATTCCCGCTTCGGATCCTTCATGATCCTCAATCTGCGGGCACTCATTCATGCGTAACGTGCATCCTGGAACCGGCCGGCATATCTGCGCAGCTCCTAACGGCATCTCCTACTATCACTAATGTAACAATTACTAATATAACAACATGTTAGGATTTCAAAAATGCAGCTCGCGTGGGAAATTCAATCACCATCTGAACCCGGGAAAACTTCCAGCCCATCGATCTTCCCTCTCTGTCGGAAAATGGATCTCTACTACACGGTCATAGCTTTTACTTACTATATTCTCTAAAATTATAGCATAAGAGCGGATGATGTCAAGACATTATTCCGCTCTTATTTATTTCTTTTCAAATATCTTTCCCTCCATGAGCACATTCATCTCTCCGCCAAGCAAGATACAGTACATGCAGAAATACATCCACAGCATGATCAGAACTATGGTCGTCAGGCTGCCGTACATACTCGAAAATCCCTTGAATACGTCCAGATAAATAGAAAAGACCCAGGATATGACCATCCATCCCACAGCGGCAAACATAGCGCCCGGAAGCTGATCCCGAAACCGCCCTCTCCTGTTGGGGAGGAATTTATAAAGCATCAGGGAAAATATTACCAGCACCGTCGGCGTGATGACTGCCCTCGTCTCGATCAGCCAGTCCGCTATTCTCTTAAGAAAAGGTATATGCCTTGCAATAAACAGGTTCAGCGTATTACCGAATACGGACAGCACTAACAGAAGGATGATCACCGCAATAAACAACAGCGTATAGACTGTCGATCTGATCCGAAGGACAATGTAATTGCGGGTCTCCCGGCAGCTATAGATACAGTTCAGCCCCGACGCCATCGCAAGAACACCTTTTCCCGCAGACCACATGGCAACGATGATGGTAACCGGAATGATCCCCATGGATTGATTATAGACCTGATTCACAATGGACGTGATCAGATTCTCTACCGACGCCGGAAACACCTGGATCACAGCCGTCATCACATCCGCCTTCGTCACAGGCGTATACTGCACCATAGTGATCAGAAGCAAAATAATCGGAATCAGACACAGCATGAAGAAATATGCCGACTGTGCAGCATAGGCGCCTACATGGTCTGCAGCGATATCTGCAGTAATGTTCATAATCTTCTGATAGATATCCTTTATTCTCTTCATAACATTCTCCCGTATATTTGCCCTATATTTTACCCGATTTTTCCTGATTTGTCTATCTTAACTTATCCGCCGACTGCTACCTCATGGAAAAACATGGTCAGTATGTCTATGTAATTCTTCCCCTTTTTCGCCATCTCATTGGCTCCGTTCTGACTCATCCCGATACCGTGGCCGAACCCGCCGCCGGATATGATAAACACATCCCCCTCTCTTCTTATTGTGAAAAATGCGCTCGGGAGCAGCGCCGTACTTGCCACCGCCGTTCCCTCTTGGTTTACGATCTCATAACCGCTGCCGCCGAGGGCTCTGCGGATCTTATTCTCCGTATCTACCGTCACCGAACCGGCATCTCCCGTCGCACAGATCTGAAGCGCCACGCCCCCGGCTCCTGATCTTGTAACCTCGACACTCTGCAGTGTTCCCACATTCGTTCCTGTATTCTGGCTGATCAGGCCGGACAATGTTCCGGCCGGTATCTTCGCCTCCCACCGATACCAGGGCAGTCCCGCTTCGTAGTCCCCCTGTTCGTCCCTGACTTCCACGGACTGCAGATATTGATTCTCCGCATTGGGCGCTGTGCCCCAGGCCTCCACGCCTGCCGTCTTACCGCAGGAGGTCGAATAATAATAGGTCGTAACAAGCCGGTCCTGATACCGTACCACCTGCCCTCCCGTCTCCGCCACTGCCTGGTTTGTCGTCTCCTGCGGCAGTGAATTGCCGTATACCTGATAACTTGTACTGTCATTTACATGAGCTTCGTACTCTGGATATGCGAACCCCTGCATATGCTGATAGGCATAGCTTCTTGCACAGACCGCCTGCGCCTTTAATGCCTCCAGCTCATAGGTATAAGGCATCTCGCTTGGAACTACCCGGCACAGATATGTCTCCACCGGAAGCTCATTGATGACCGCGATCCCCTCGGCAGTCGTCCGAAGCTCTATGACTCCGGCATAAGAAGGTGTCCCGCAGCCTCTCTGAATGCTGTTAATGGCAATCTCCCCGCCGTCCTTCGCACTGATCCTGACACTACCGCTCTGGAATCTGGGGTCATCCGGGGCAAATGTTAACGGCTGCTCCGCCCCTGCTTCCTGTGTCTGATCGCCGAATGTAATACAGAATCCGCTGGACGATGACATTTCCACAGACGGATGGACGATATTAGCATACCCATTCGTCATGATCAATACTCGGATATTCGGATTATTGATCGCAATCTCCACAGCCTCGTCCTGCTCCTTGGCTTCTTCTTTTCCTTCATCCGCGTCTTTCTTACGTTCCTCCCGGCGGATTCTCCCGAGCAGTCCTTCCTCCCTGTGTGTGAGCGCCGCCAGAAGTCCTCCTATGATCAGCAGACAGACAAGGATCAGCACTCCATAAATGAAATATTTCTCATATCCGGCCTGCTGTCTTATATAGCTATGTCTTTTATATAATTTATTTTTATCGAATCCTCTCAATTAACTTGTACCCTCTTGTCCAATAACTTTTTCTTAATGTATGCTTTAATGATAGAAAATATGTGAGTCTATTTCTCACAGGGGTATTTTTACTGTAACACAATTAAAAAGGTGCAAAGCCTTTTATAATTCAATAATTGACTTTACACCTTTAGTTTAGAGATTATTTGTGAAATTTAAAGTTCAAGTTCTGAATAATCAATACCAAAATTTTGTAATACGATCTTTGCAACTCTGATCTGATATTCAAGCTCTTTATTTTCGCCTGTTTCATACGCCTTGATTCTCATAAGATTTACATATGCCATAATAGCAGCCTGTCTTTGCTCTTCAAGCGTCATATCTTCACCTACTTTCTATAAGTGCCGTTTACTTTGGTACTTTTATTATATCAATCGGTGATTGTAGTGTAAAGCCTTTATTCAATTGTCTTGACTTAAGACGTAAGCTTGATGATCGGATTGCTTAATCAGGTTGCGACATGAAAAGTAACATCAATAGAAAAAACGCCGTAAATACGGCGTTTTTCAATGGACCTGGCGGGAGTTGAACCCGCGTCCGAAAGCCCATCCACCAGAGCATCTCCCATCACAGTCATTACTTTTACATTCCCTCTGCCGGCCGCCTAATGACAGGCTTCCGGTTTCAGTAGCTTCATAAGTTCTTCCATTCCCTCAAAGCTTTGGAAACGAAGTGCTCCGCCTAGTTGAAGCCGGTGACTTAAGCAGCGGATGACTTAAGGCCGACTGCCGCTTAAATTAAGCAGCGTACGCTAATTCTCTATTGTCTGCGTTTATATTTAATTGGAACTTTTAACGTAGTGTCCCGCTACGGATGGCTTCTCCAACTTCCAGCCCCCCGTCGAAACCAGTACAAGCCCTAGATCATGCTGTAACACTGGCTGCAGACAGTCTCTATTAGTCTTACCCTATTATATAGAAGGTTATTCCCTTTTGTCAAGTGATTTTTCTGCTTTCCGCCTATTCCTCCCTATTCTATATCCCTATAAAATAATCGTCAAAGGCCAGCGCAGCCACAACTCCTGTCCCGCCCAGATACACTAAACCGGATAATATACCCCTGTATTTCCATCTATCTGTTCTGTACTGGGATTTCGTTATGCCTGCCTTCGTCTCAAACTGTCTGGCAGTATAGCGGCCTGCTCCATAAGCAGCCGCCGCTGCGCCAAGGATCATACACACACTAATGCACACGATCATACATGTTTTTAATTCTCTGTGTATATAACCGGCCTTCTTCTCTCTCTTATCACAATAAAAAATAATACCGCAAATCATGCATACGATAACACTTAATATCAACCATCCGGGCATACAGCTTCACCCCTCTTACTTCACCTTCACATCCATAATCTGCTTCGGCAATTCTATCTTCACACCCTCGTATGCTGCCCGGGCCTTGGCGCGCTTCACCTTCAAAGCCTCCGGCGTTGTCTCGGCTTCCATACGTGTCATCTCATGCTTCTGCAACGCTGCTCTGCTGCTCTGTACAGCCTCATCGACCATTGCCTTTTTCACTTTGCCGGCCTGGCTCTCTGCCAAGGCGCTCTCTGCACCGTCTGCCGGCCTGGCTTCTTTTATGCTGTCTGCCGGCCGGTCTTCTTTTGTGCTGTCTGTCTCGGAATCGGCTTCAGCTTTGTCCTTCTCTTCTGCTTCCTCAGCCGGATCTTCGATTCCAAGTTCCGCTTCTTTCGCTTCCTTAAGTTCCTTCTCCGCCTCTGCCTTCTCTGCTTCTGTCGGAAGCTTGGCATACTTGCCGCTCTCTACGAATTCCTTCGTAACCTCTTCCAGAGCTTGATTCTTCATATGTTCCTGCCAGATCAGTTCCAGCTTCTTCCCCTCGGGTATGTTCGGATTATTCTTAATATTATTCACCGTACTCAGAGAAGCCGCCGCATGATTCGTCCTGACACGCTGAACCTCTTCCTTCGTCTTGCATCTCTTAAGCTCGTTCTCATAATTCTTCTGTTCGGCCTCAATGGACTTCACCTTCTGGTACAGCTGCGGATCGTTCTTCTGCAAATACTCCATCTCTTCAATCGTTAATTTCTTACCATTTGCCAACTTCGACCGGATCTGTGAAGAAAGCTTCGCTGAACCATCTGCCTGAGTCTGCCTGATCTCTTCCGCCTGCCGGCTTATCAGGTCCAGCTTCATCTTCCCGTCTGCAGTAAAATCGCTGCTATCCTTCCTCTTCTGCCACTTCATCTGCATCTCCATGTTCCTTGTATATGAATTCAATGACTGGATCATGTTAAAATTCACAAAGATACACCTCCCTTAATCATTATACCTGCAAAATCTACTCACCATATAAGAATACCTAAAAACATTATGAATCCATTGTCTTATATTCTATATCGGCAATCCGGCAGAAAATATAATCATTTTCGATGTATCAATATTTCATCTGAAATACCCGTGCGCTCACCGCTTCCGGCAGTTCGACCGTAAGCTCTCCCGCTTCCTTATTCCACCTCCACTTACAGTCCCCCGTCTTCGGATACCCGCATGTCACCTCCACATCCTTCCCCTTAAGATGCTTCACCGGGATCGACGTCACGGCAAACTGGCTGTTCCGTCTCCATACGGCCAGATAATCCTTCCCCGGCGTGCGAAGCCCCAGACTCACCCAGGGGTCCTTATATGCCGAGATCCCAAGAGGCCAGTACGGCAGCGATACCTTGATATCTCCCCGGATCGACTTGTAGAATTCAAGCGCCTCTTTCACACAATCCATCCGCTCTTCACTAAGTTCTGCAAGATGGCCGCTTTGATGGATGCGCAGAAGGATCGCATTTACCATATTATAGATAACCTCTTCCCTGTCCCCTTCGGTCAGCGGATAAGACCAGATCGCCGACTGCTCCGGCGTCAGCGCAGACGGTGAGTTGGCTGCGATCGTCGCATACCGCACATAATCCTCCTGGTCGCTGGTGGACTGGATGCTGTAGCGGGATAACATGGCGTAGTCCATCCGAAGGCCCCCGGACGAACAGTTCTCGATGATCAGATCAGGGTATTTCGCAAATATTCCGTCAAGCCATGCAAGATAAGCCCGGTTATGTAACAGAAGCCCGTCGCCGAAGCTGTCCGCGTTAAGCTCCGTCCCGATTCCCGGCTCAATATTGTAATCCATCTTAATATAGCCTACGCCGTACTCATTGACCAGACGGTCTATGACCTCCGTTGCATGCTCCCGTACTTCCGGATTCCGGTAATCAAGCTGATAACGGCTTCTGTCGAAGACCTTTTTCCCATGCCGGATAAAATACCAGTCATCCGGCACCCTGTCAGCCTTAGGGCACTTGATTCCCATGACTTCAAGCTCCAGCCATACTCCCGGAATCATTCCCTTGCTTCGGATATAATCCATCACTTCCTTAAGACCGCCCGGAAACCGCTTCTCAGAAGGAAGCCACTCACCGACTCCGTCCCACCAGTAGCCGTCCGAATACCAGCCGCAGTCTACACAGTAATACTCGCATCCGGCTTCCGCCGCCTTATCGATCAGCGGGATCTCCTTTTCTGTAGTCGGATCGCCGAAGAGACAGTTCATATAGTCGTTGAAGATAACCTTCAAGTTCTCATTATCATCATTGACACGGCGGATCGCCCGGCGGTACTTCGTCAGTTCTCCCATAGCCTCGTCAAATCCTCCCGCACAGCTTCCCACACTCACCGGAACCGTAACGAAGGTCTCTCCCGGTTTCAGGTTCTTCCACCAGTGATTGTGATGTTCCGTCGGGCCGCTTAATTTCAGGTACACATGCCCGTCCTGATCGCTGATCTCCCAGTACCAGGAACCGTTATGCTCGATCTGCCAGAACAGCGCCGAATTCGTCTCCAGATTCTCAATATATCCCATAGGGAGATATTCTTTCGCAGACCAGTTGCCGGTATTGCCGATCTCGATCGCTTTTGAAGAACGGTACATTCCGTATGGCTGGGACATAGACAGGCCCAATTCTTTGAGCAGATATGAATTCCAGTGCAGCTCCTTCTGCCATGCATTGTGAGGGATATAGAGCTTAAGCTTCTCATCAAAATCCTTAAGCCCCTCTTTCTCGATCCCATTTAAGGCAAAGGAAGATACATATTCCAACCCCTGTGCCTCATCACCTGTATTCGTCACTTCCGTCCAGGAACGGACTGCCGCGATCCCGTCATAGAACTGCACGTGGCTCACTGCCAGAATCTCCGTCTCCCGATCTTCTGTTAAGACTTCGATCTTGCGCCCCTTCTCATTCCTGTAATCCCTGAAATCCTTATACTTCATACGGTATCCGGGCGCCGTCTGGATGTATTTCGATCCATGCCGCTCTCCTACCCGGTCCTGCCCGGATATCAAGATCTCCACCGGATAGAAGGACTGCGTCCCCGTATCCGATGTAAGATCCGCCTCATCAAAAGGAAGCGCCGAGAAATGCAGCAGCTTGATCTCATTCTGATCCGTGAGCTCCCACACCATGTTAAGTCCATTCTCACATATCTCTATCCGTCTCATTTTATTTCTCTCCTTTCATATATCTAGTACACCGAAAAATAAGTTCCTAGCCATATAACGCAGAATGATTTTTTATATGCGAGGCGGAGGAATGAGGCGTAGTGGGCGCTACGCCGATTGACGGTGCTATGTGCCAGCGGCACATGTTCAGCACGGAC
>ERZ808046.258-NODE-258-length-62396-cov-11.251801_pt1 | contig 62396 bp, 57 predicted proteins | sample MGYA00380196_ERZ808046 | MGnify/ENA primary metagenome ERZ808046 (study PRJEB31490, sample SAMN06133421) | mouse gut metagenome | isolation source: Z6_2 | host: mice | place: China: Chengdu | collected 2015-05 ... | reverse complement strand
AAGAATATTTTCAAAAAAGTGCAAACAGGAAGGCTATGAATATCTGGCTTATTTTATGTCTGGTTCTTTCTGCCGCCTATGCAGTGGAAATTGTCAAAGGTCTTCGTACCACGGGTTATTATGCAGTATTTCTTTCTATTTGCTGGATTCCCTTTTTACTGGGATTATTATTGTTGAAAGTAAAAGGTTTTGCAGTGTCCTATTATAAAGAAGTTATTGTGGCCGGATATGGTATTTTTTATGTATTTGTGCTTCTGACCACGCAGTCCATACTGGCATTTGTTTATACGTTTCCTCTGTGCAGTATGCTTGTGCTTTATAAAAACCGAAATTTTATAATACGGGCAGGTATATTGAATATTGCCGCTATTTTTATAGCTATTGTAAAAAATTATATGGCCGGAATGAATGCGCCGTCGGATATTACCAGTTATGAGATCCAGATTGCAAGTACCGTGCTTTGTTATGTGGGATTTGTATTTTCCATTAATCATTTAAGTGTATCTGAAGGAGCAATGATTGGCTCGATCAACAGCAATCTTGAAAAGGTCATCAGTACCATTGAAAATGTAAAATCTGCGGGCAGAGAAGTTGTGGGCGGTATGGCTATGATACGTGACCTGACAGACGGAAGCGTAAAAGGAGCAAATGCCGTTGCCGGAGATATGGAGGAACTTTCACATAATAATGATATACTGTATGATAAAACAAATTCTTCCCTGGATATGACGGAAACTATCAGCAAACAGGTAGAAAATGTAGCGGATATGATTGACAGTATGGTGGAACTGGCTAACGAATCAGTTTCCCATGCTGCGTCAAGTTCCGCTGAACTTTCAGAAACAGTGGAATTAGCTAACAGGATGGCACAGTTTTCCAAAGAAGTTGAAACGGTGCTCAAGGTATTCCAGGAAGAATTCGGAATGGTCAAAAATGAAACAGGAACCATTGAAGGGATTACATCCCAGACCAATCTCCTTGCGTTAAATGCATCGATTGAAGCTGCCCGTGCAGGAGATGCCGGAAAGGGATTTGCAGTGGTTGCAGATGAAATCAGAGGGCTTAGTATGGGTACCCAGAATTCCTCCAGCCGTATCATAGGCGCTCTGGGAAATTTAGAAGAAACCTCCAATAAGATGACCCGTTCCGTTACAGAGATTTTAAATCTGGTTCAGCAGACCCTTGAAAAGCTGACAAAGGTGAACGAAAGCGTTGGAAAAATCACGTCGGATTCAGAACAGATTGGAAATGGCATCCAGGTAGTGGATTCTGCCATGAAGGAGGTGGAAGCCTCCAATGAAAACGTGGTGGATAACATGAAGCAGATCAGTGAAATAATGACGATCATGAAAGAAAGCGTTAAAAGTTCTGAAGAAGCCACTAAAGCAATGTTAGGCAAGTTTGAGGAAACATCGGGCCATGTCACGGAAGTGGAAAAGGTCATGAGTGATCTGGTTGATACACTGGAAAAAAATAATGGATAAAGGGATGCTGTAATGTCAAGTAAAAGTGCAGAGGATAAACGGAAACCGCGTTATGGCATTTTAGACGGTATGAGAGGACTGGTGCTGTGCAGTATGATAATTTATCATGGTTGCTGGGACCTGGTCTATATTTTTCATATGGATTTTAGTTGGTATCAGAGCAGGGGAGCCTATGTCTGGCAGCAGAGCATCTGCTGGACATTTATATTTCTTTCCGGCTTTTGCTGGTCTCTTGGAAAGAAACCGTTTAAAAGAGGGATGACTGTATTTGGGGCAGGGGCGCTTGTTACCCTTGTTACATGTCTGTTCATGCCCCAGGACAGAGTTGTTTTTGGAGTTCTTACCCTCATTGGCTCTTGTATGCTTTTAATGCTGCCCATGGAAAAGCTGGTAAAAAAGATTCCGCCGAAAACCGGAATCTTTTTCAGCTTTTTATTATTTTTGCTGACAAGGAATATTAATAATGGTTATCTGGGATTTGAAGAGATACGTCTTGCCAGAGTGCCGGAACAATGGTATCAGGGCCTGATAGCAGCATATCTGGGCCTGCCTTTTCCCGGCTTTTTTTCCACAGATTATTTTTCTCTGATTCCATGGCTGTTCTTATTTATCAGCGGTTATTTTTTATATGGCATATTTTATGATCACAATGGGATGGAAAATAATTTATGGAAAAAGGAAATTCCTTTCTTTAGTTTTTTGGGAAGAAAATCCCTCTTGATCTACATGCTGCACCAGCCGGTAATATACTTACTGTTGTCTTTAATATTTGGTTTTTGGCAATGACAGGAGAGATAATATAAATATTTATACAAATAGTATTATAAATTTAGGAAAGGTACAGTTGTTAAGATGAATGAAGCGGTTATTACGTTGAAAAAGGGAGAAGGACGCACGGTTAAAGCGGGAGGAATGTGGATATTTGATAATGAAATAGAAAGCATATCGGGAAGATTTATAAATGGGGATATTGTTGCGGTGCATGATTTTGATGGTTATCCCATGGGAAAAGGGTTCATCAATGAAAATTCCAAAATACGAATACGGATGATGACTAGAAATGCAGCACAGGAAATCAATCATGAATTTTTAAAGCAAAGGGTGGAGGATGCCTGGAAATACCGTAAGATGACGGTGGATACGCGTAGCTGCCGTATAATATTCGGGGAGGCGGATTTCCTGCCGGGTCTTGTGGTTGATAAATTTTCGGACGTGCTGGTAGTGGAATCTCTGGCACTTGGTATTGACAGATGGAAGGATGATATTGTAAATATTTTAAGGGAACTGCTGGAACAGGACGGAATTTTGATCAGAGGCGTTTATGAGCGGAGCGATGCCAAAGTCCGGTTAAATGAAGGCATGGAGAGAGTCAAAGGATTTATAGGGAAAGAATTTGACACCAATGTAGAAATTGAAGAAAACGGTGTTAAATTTCTGGTGGATGTGAAAGATGGTCAGAAAACAGGATTTTTCCTTGACCAGAAATATAACCGTCTGGCAATTCAAAAGCTGTGCCGGGATGCCAGAGTCTTAGACTGCTTTACCCATACAGGTTCTTTTGCCCTAAATGCAGCCGCTGCCGGGGCAAAGGAAGTGATTGGCGTGGATGCATCCGAACTGGCAGTCAGCCAGGCAGTCAAAAATGCCGGGCTGAACCACTTGGAAGACAGGACAAAGTTCTGGTGCCGGGATGTTTTCGAGGTGCTTCCCGAATTGGCGGAAAAAGGTGAGAAGTTTGACGTGGTGATACTCGATCCGCCTGCTTTTACAAAGTCACGCAATTCTGTCAAAAATGCGGTAAAGGGATACAGGGAAATTAATCTGCGGGCCATGAAGCTTGTGAAGGACGGGGGATTTCTGGCTACATGCTCCTGCTCCCATTTTATGTCTTATGAGTTATTTACGCAAACCATTCACCAGGCCGCAAGAAATGCACATAAAAGGCTGCGGCAGACAGAGTATAGGACACAGGCACCGGATCATCCCATTTTGTGGTCAGCAGACGAATCCTATTATTTAAAATTTTACATTTTTCAGGTATGCGATGAGAAATAGGCAAAGGAGAAAAAATTGATGATACTTGATGCAGCGCTGGATACATTTAAGGATGGGATAAAGCTTCTCCCCTTTTTATTTTTGACTTATCTGGTTATGGAGTATATTGAGCATAAAACAAATGACACAACCCGGCAGATTATGAAAAAGTCAGGAAAGTGGGGGTCTGTTTTTGGCGGGCTGTTAGGGATTGTCCCGCAGTGCGGCTTTTCTGCAGCCGCATCAAATCTGTATGCAGGCCGGATCATTACTCTGGGTACCCTGCTTGCCGTATTCTTATCCACTTCGGATGAAATGCTGCCCATTCTCATATCCGAGCAGGCGCCTGCACGTACAATCATTAAGATACTAATAACGAAAGCTGTCATAGGTATATTTGCAGGAATCCTGACAGACTTTTTTATCCGCAGGAAAAAGAAAGATGCAAAAGAAGAACTGCGGATTGAACATATGTGCGATCACCAGCACTGTCATTGTTCCGAAAACAAAATTTTTAAGTCTGCCCTTAACCATACCTGTCAGATTTTCATTTTTATAGTTATCATTACATTTGTACTGAATCTTCTGATTGGTTCCATAGGGGAAGAAAGGCTGGCGTCTGTTGTACTGGGCAAATCTGTCTTTGGTCCGATGATAGCCGGACTGGTGGGGCTGATACCCAACTGTGCCTCCTCTGTGGCGCTGACCCAGCTTTATTTGAAGGGCCTTTTGGGAGGCGGTTCACTGATCGCCGGACTGCTTGCCGGCTCCGGCGTAGGGCTTTTGATCCTTTATAAAGTAAACGACAACCTAAAAGAAAATATATGGATCACTTTTGCGCTTTATGCAGTTGGTGTGTTGTCTGGGATTTTAATTGAAGCGGCAGGAATTCTGTTTTAGAAGTTACAGGATCAAGAAGGGATGGAAAAGAAAAGCACCATCCCCAAGGCTCTTATGTCCTCAAAAATGGTACTCCTGATGCACCGCCAGGGGCTCGAACCCTGGACACCCTGATTAAGAGTCAGGTGCTCTACCAACTGAGCTAGCGGTGCGCTTTCAAAGGATTTGTTCTTGTTTCCTTAACACAAGTGATATAATATCATATGGTTTACAGAAATGCAAGTATTTTTTCAAAAAAATTTCACAATTTTTGTCTATGCTTTTTCCTATAGATCAATATCAAAAATATACTTTTCAAATGCGTTGATTACCTGCGTATCATTGTAGGAAGATGTACGCGGGAACGTTCTTCCGTAATTCATATGCACATGTCCGTGGATAAAAAAAGCAGGCTTATATTTGTCCAGAAGATCACGGAATGCCTCAAACCCCCTGTGAGGTAAATCCTCACCGTCATTAAACTGATAGGCGGGCGAATGGGTCAGCAAAATGTCGAAACCCTTCCTGTATTTTAAACTCCACCAAAGTTTCCATATCCGCCTGCGCATCTGAAACTGAGTATACTGATGCGCACCGGGCTTATAGCGCATGGAACCACCCAGACCCAGAATCCGAACGCCATTGTGTATATAGATCTTGTCCTCAATGCAGATACAGCCGTCGGGCGGGGTCTCTTCATAGCGGTCGTCATGATTGCCATGCACATAGAGAATGGGCGCATGGGCAAATGTTGCCAGAAAAGATAAATACTGGGGTTTTAAGTCCCCACAGGAGAGGATCAGGTCGATCCCCTCCAGATAACTTCTATCAAAATAATCCCACAACAGCGGAGATTCCTGGTCAGCAATTGCCAAAATTCTCATCAGACGCTCCCTCTTCCCTTTTCCATTGTATGTAAGACGTCAGATCTCGGACGCCCCTGTTCTTCCCAGCCCCTGCATCTTTGTGACTGCCTGGGCTTCTTCGGTAAGATCGGCTATATTGGGGATGCTTCCCACCACGTTTTCCACCAGCCAGTCCATGGTAATAATATCCCTGGGGGGAATGACCTGATCCGCCTTGTTCATAACGGTCCCGTCCTGGGCGCACAGTTCCCCGTAAAACGGAACCAGCGCGTCCGAACAGATATTGTTGCGCAGAAGGCTTACCAGCTGCTTGGTACCCTGGGGCAGATCCTGAGAACAAATCAGGTCAACCACACCGGAGGACATGCCCCACCAGTAATTGATGGCTCTGTTGCCCACCCCATCGGTCTCCTCTTTCCATGTGCCGTTCAATATGATGCGGACTATCTTTTCATACAATTTTCCCCAATGCCAGGTGGTCATGGCCAGATTATCCGGTGTCTCCCCGCTGATGCAATAGAGTCCGAAATGCCGGGTAGTCTTGCCCGGGGACCTCATATCCTGATCCATGATATAGTTGATCTCGGGATCATCGGTGATCCTGACCTTCCGATCCTTTAAAGTGCTCCAGTCCAAATAGACTTTGGCGTGGGGATTTACCATCCTTGCGCCCAGGGCAAAGGCATTGATATTGGCCGCCATACCATATATGGGATAATTGGCAATATAGCCAATCTTGTTGGTGGTGGTCATGGAACCGGCGATGGCCCCGGCCAGGAACTTCGCCTCGTACATTCTGGCATAATAAGTGCGCAGTGTGGGATGGGAAATATTCTGGGAGCAATTCAATATTTTCACATCCGGGTGATTGGCCGCAATCTTCAGGCTGGCGGGGATCATCACCGGCGTGGTGGTAAAGAGCACATTGTAGCCGTCCTTAATCACCTGCTCCATCTTCTCCAGGTCGTTTTCGCCCGCTACGATGTTCTCAAACGCCTTGGTCTCCACCTGGCCCGGGAACACATTCTCCAGATACAGCCGTCCCAGTTCATGGCTGTAAGTCCAGCTGGAAGACCTGTGATCCTTTTCATATAAGAAAGCGATCTTCACCCGGCTGGCATTGTCCGGCAGGACCAGATTCAGCAGGTTTCTGTACAGATTGTGGGACACCTCCTCCTTGGGAGGATCCATGAGCAGTTCAATGGACTGTTCGTCGGTCAGCACCAGGAATTCATCCCAGATCTTGGAAAGGTCTTTCTTGATTTCCTGTTCCGTCTTCTGCCGGGTCTCCTGGTAGCCGAACACCGTGATAAAGGCCAGGAAAGCGTCTCCCACCGTAATGGGAAGTTTGCTGCCTCCCTTCGCCTCAAAAGCGTTTCGGAAATGGAAAAATACGGAATCAAATTCTATGCGGTCGTCATAGCTCCACTTCTCTCCCTTGGGAGTGCCCACCTGGGCCAGCAGTTTGGCAAACCGCCCTTTCTCGCTGAAATTCACATTATTAAGACCCGTAATATCATAGAAATCCAGGAATTCATAATAAATCTCGTTTTCCCTGGCATCCGTGCGCTTGGGCACGATCCGTATAACAGAGCAGGGGATGCTGTAAGCATTCAGGAATTTCAGAATGCTGACCCGCTTGTTGCCCTCCTGCACATAAAACCGATTCATAAATTCATAGACCTTCACCGGGTCTCTAAGGCCCTCCTCCTCCAGCATGGTATACAACCGAATCCATTTGGTGGCAAATTCGGAGGAGGCATCCAAAAGGGGCATATAATTGGCAGCGAAGGAATTGGTGCGTCCCTTGGTCTTGGTACCTACGATCAGTTCCATGGGTACTTCGCACACCCCCAGGTTCACCTCATATTCCACCTGAGCGAAAGACAGGGTTTCATCTAAAGCTGGCAGATAAGGGTATCCGCCTTTCAAAAGGCAGGCACGGTATTCTCTTCTTCCGGCGCTTAAAGCATTCTGGTATTTTTCGTATGACATATCTGCCTCCATTCTATATTGCGTCCAGCCTCTACCCGGAGAATAAACATCTCCCCGGAATTGCTGTTATTATATTTGCCCGTCATCCATATGTTTCGCCCTGCACTCCTTACAATACCCATAGAGTTCCAATTTATGCCCTGTCACCACAAAATCTCCGGGCAGCCCGGGCAAATGATCATGGATCTGCTTAAAAGGACAATTTTCCAGGGGGACCCGCCTGCGGCAGTCCAGGCAAAGGGCATAGTGGGTGTGATCGCCCCTGTCCAGTTCATACAGAAGCGTATCCTCTCCCATCCAACTGCTTTTCCGAAGCATGTCATGCTCCTCAAAAGCCGCGAGTATCCGATACACGGTGGATAAAGCATAACCGGACTGCCCGGCAGTCTCCTCCAGCTGCCGGTAAATCTGCAGGGCGCTGAGGGGTTCCCCTGCCTCCGAAAGCACCTGATATACATCTCTGCGCTGCCGGGTCCACTTAATACCGGCAGGATAATCCCGTTTATCCATACTTTCCTTTTCCCAGGGTAATACGGGCCGTACCCATATTACCGCGTCAATCGGTGTTTGGAACACGCCTCTACACTCCGGGCAGCAGACCTGCCAGGAGACCACCCGCCACACTGATTCCATAGAGCAGACCAATGATTCTCAGGTTCTCCCCTCTATGGCGGTTTACCCTGCACAGCACCAGCAGGCCCACCCCCGTGTTGGCCAGCAGCCCGCTGATCATGGCCCCGAAGTGCATGGCCCCCTCCAGATAAAGCTGGGTGATGGCCACAGAAGAGGCACAGTTGGGGATCAGCCCCAGGGCCCCGGACAAGAACTGTCCCGCCACCGGCTTGTTCCAGATCCAGCGGCTCAGGTTCTCCGGGCCGGCCCAGGCCAGCAGCAGATTGAGGACAATGTTAATAACCAGAATAAACAGGGCGATCTGCGCCGTGTGCAGCAGCGCGGATTTCACAATCCCCTTCTCACAGCCGCAGTGGTCATGTTCACACAATTCATGAATATGCTCCCGCTCTTCCGTTTTTCCCCTGCGGCACAGGTCTACACAGAAACCGGCCGCCAGCCCCGCCGCCACCTTGAAGCCCAGGATTCGCCCGATCAGCAGAGGGCTTGCATGGGCCGAGACCAGGATAGGAAGCATCTCGTCCGAGGTGGAGAGAAAGATGGCCAGCAGAGTTCCCAAGCTGATCACCCTTCCCGCATACAGGCCGGAAGCCGCTGCCGAGAACCCACACTGGGGCACAACGCCCGCCGCCGCGCCGATGGCAGGCCCCCATTTTCCGGCCCGCCGCACCAGCCCTACCGTGGCTGCGCCGGCCCTGTGCTCCAGATATTCCATGGCGATATAAGTCAACAGCAAAAAGGGTAGTAACTTTGCCGTATCCAGCACGCTGTCCAATATAATATCCCACATATTACGTCCGCCCTGCCCTCTCGCTCAATCCCTGCTGAAATTCATTTATTGCCGCAGATGCAAGCCATTCGCATCTGCAATTTGACCGTATTTAGAATCATACCACAAAATCCGGCTTTGTCAAGTTTTTTCTCACGCCTGGGCGCCTACTCTTTGTTCTGAGGATCCTGAGGCGTACCGTTCTCCTTTTCTATTAACAGAAACGTCTTTTTGCTGAACGCGGCCAAGGTGTAAATCATAAACCCGGGCCCCAGCAGAATGGCAAAAAACAACATGGTCTGGTTAAACTGAAAGAGAAGGAATTCCAAAGACAGTACAAATACCAGAAAAAGCGTCCTTCCCACATATCTGCGGGTAATATCGATGGAATTCTGTATGGTTCGGAACAATGTATTTTCGTACCTTGCTGCCAGGGGATAGGCGTACAGAAGCGCCGAGACCACCACCACAATAGAGAGGATTCCCACCAACAGAAAAATCATGGGATTCCCTTCCAGAGCCTCAAAGAACTGGAAATCCAGGTAAATGGCATAGAGCGCAACCAATGTAATCAGCCACAACACCGTTCCCTGTTTCCAGTTTTCCCTGAACGCCTTCAAAAAACTCCTCCCGATATAGCCCTCCTCATCGTCCGCCATCTTAAGGGCAACCGAAAGCGCCGCCACCGTGGAAGCACCTATGGTTACCAGCGGAATGCTGAAAAGGATCCACAGAAAATTCAACCGTATCACATCCAGCAGCTTGGAAAGAAATCGGTACAGAGGACTGTCCACACTGAAAAATTTCATAACCGCCACATACCTTTCTTATATTTCTTATAATTAGGAAATCGGTTAAAGGAAGTAAGCAGGAAACAAGAGGGCTGCCCTTGCAGACAGCCCCCTGTTATTTTGCTACTTGCCATGCTTTCAGAATTACTGCGCACTCATAGCGGCGTCCTCAGCGGCCGCTCTCAGCTTGGCTTCGTTCTCCTGGAACTCCACACATTGTTCATAGCCATACTCTTTGGCCTGGGAGATCATGTTGGCCACGATGGAATCAAATGCCGCGTCATCCTTGGCATAGATTGCTTCCCAGGAACCGTTCTTGATACAGGTTGCCACCTGCTGCCAGATCAGATCCAATTCTTCGCTCCTGGGCGTAGCCGAATACATGGTGCCGGGAGCAAGCCTGTAATTCCAGTTGTCAAACAGGCTGTCAAAGGTGGTGGCATTGTTGTAGGCTCTCCAGTCGGCTTCGATCTCGGAACTGGCCTCCGCCGCATTGCAATCCCATTTCTTGTAGTTGAACACATCACCGTTGGAATCCAGATTTTCGGCGTCAATACCCCATGTGGTATTGTTCATCTTAAAGTTACCGTCCTCAAAGGTTCCGGAATAGCCATCCGTCATCTGGGTCTTGCCGTCCAGCTTGGCAGTTCTTCCCAGATCGGTGAAGCAGGTCTTACCGTTTTCGTCATAGTACCAGCACACGCCTTCAGGGCCGTATTCGGCCGTCATGCGTCCCTCGGGAGTGGACAGCCAGTTGATGATGGCCATGCACAGTTCTGGATATTCCGTCTTGGAACCGATGGTCCAGGGTCTGTTGCCGCCATAAATATTCTGTCCATAGCAGATCGGGGTTGCCTCCTTGGGAGGGCAGGGAGCCATCATCTTGCCTTCCGCCGCATGGGCCTCACTGTTGTATGACGCAGAACCCAGGAAATTAAACACGTTCAGGAAAGCCGTTCCGTTCTGATAGTCCTCTGTCATGCCGTCAAACTTCTGGGTCTGGGAATCCGGATCCAGCAGCCCTCTCTGGTACAGAGTGTTGTAGAACTTCAGGCAGGTGAGATAAGGTCCGTTCTCCTCCAGGCAGGGATGGAAAGTCTGGTCTGTGGGATTGTACAGGCCGAATCCAAACTCATCATATCCATAATAAGCGCTTGCGGTTCCCTTTACAAACATTACCATATCGCCGTCCCAGTCATTGAACAGGGACACGCCATAGGTGGTCTTACCGTTATCATCCGTGGGGCAGATCTCCTTCATCTGCGCCAGCACTTCCACCATATCGTCCAGATTGTTGATTTCAGGATAGCCCAGTTCCTTGTACAGATCCCAGCGTAAATCCCACTCATACATCATCTCCTGACGTTCTTGGGCGTTTTGTGCCATATCATGACCGAATCCGTAGAGAGTGCCTCCGGATATCGTCTGGTTCTTTTCCAGTGCCGCCGTGAAATGCTCCTTGATGTAAGGGCCGTACTCCTCCAGCAGATCATCCTCGTTCCAGTCAAACAGCATGCCCTTCTCAATGGCCTGCAGATACTGGTCGGAATCATTGCCCCAGATTACCAGATCCCCCAGATTGCCGGACTCCATACGGGTCTGGAAAGTACCTTCCGCCTCCGGGATAATATTCAGTTTTACATTGAATTTCTCCAGCATGACCTGGCCGAACCAGCCAATCTGCTCACCGGAATAGTTGGCCAGCTGATCATACACGTCAAGGGTAACGGTCTCCGTGGGAATGACATCCGACAGATCCACCTCTGCCGCCGGCTCTGACGCGCCGCCTTCCTCACTGCTCTGGTCCGCAGGAGCACTCTGCTCGCTGCTCTCCTGATTACCACTGGAAGCCGGTTCGCTCTGACTACCTGTGTCAGCTTCGGACCCTCCTCCGGTGGTCGGGTTGCTGCCGCATGCCGCCAATGACAATGTCATCATGGCCGCCATGCACAACGCCATAATTTTCTTTGCTTTCATAATAAAATCCTCCTTACTCTATTGCTAAACCACTGCGGAATTGCAGCAGGTTTTGCCTTTCGTCACCCTTTTACAGCCCCAAGCATAATGCCTTTCTCGAAATACCGCTGCATAAATGGGTATACCATCAAAATGGGGATCACCGTCACCATGGAAATTGTATATTTGATTACCTTTCCGCTCAGGGCCGACTGGATTGCCGCATCGCTGACGGCACCGCCGGACTGCATCAGGGCGCTCAGGTTGGATGCCTGATTCAGATAGATATACAACCTGTGCTGTAAGGTATACAGTTTGGGCGCCGACTGCATGTAAATCAGGGAGTCCGTGAGGGAATTCCAGTTCCCCACGGCGCCGAAGATCGCTATGGTGGCCAGAATGGGCTTACTGAGAGGCCAGATGATCTTGCGGAACACCGTCATATAAGAGGCCCCGTCCATGGAGGCACTCTCCTCCAGTTCCGCCGGAATGGACTCTATGTAAGTCTTGACCAGTATGATATTGTAAGGCGCCACGATGCCGGGAATAATATATACCCAGAAACTGTTGGTCAGTCCCAGCATCTGCATGTTCAGAAATACAGGGATGAGGCCGGCGTTAAAGTACATGGTGATTATCAGGAAGCGATACCAGAACTTCCTCCCCCACATTTCCTTCTTGGTGACCAGATACCCCACCAGCCCCGAAGCCGCCACCATAAGAGCCGTTCCCAGAATGGTTCTGGACATGGAAACCATAAATGCGGTGGACAGATCCCCCACGTTCAGCAGGGACATATAATTCCCAAAATGAATCCCCCGGGGAATAAAGTTGATCTGTCCCTTTATCACCAGGTCATTGTTACTGATGGTATTGATGAACAGATAGTAAAAGGGGAAAATGCATGCCAGCGTAAACAAACCAAATACCAGATAGTTTAATATGCTGAATACAATATCTCCGATCTTAATCCTGTATTTATGCTTATGGGTTTTCTCATATCTCTTTTCAGCTTTCAAATCCGCTTTTTCCTGCGCTGTTTTAGCCATATTCCCACCTCTTTATAAAATGTTTCAAGATTTTACCCTTCCACCATATCGCGCCGGGATCTTTGCCGGCGGCGGGTTATATGATACTCTCCCCCCGCAGCAGCTTGGAAATGCCGTTGGCGCCAAACAGCAGGATCACGCTGATCACAGATTTCAGCATGCCCACCGCCGTGGTCAGCGGAATGGAGCCTTTTCCTATACCCAACTTATATACATACAGATCCAACACCATGATGGAAGAGGTATTGGTGGCATTCTCGAACACCAGATACTGTTCCATGCCGTTGCTCAGTATGTTGGCCACGGACATCAGCAGCAGCACGAAGAAAGTGGGGAGCAGGCCCGGCACCGTGATGTGCCACATCCGCTGGAATCTTCCCGCGCCGTCCACGGTGGCGGCCTCATATAATTGCTGGTCGATGCCGGAGATGGCGGCTATGTATATGATGGCGCTCCATCCGATGCCCTTCCAGGTGCCCCATGCCCACATCTTAATCCACATGTGGTCACCGTTCATCAACAGATTTCTGCCCTCGTCCCAGATACCCATGTTGACAAACATGCTGCTCAGGAATCCGTCAGTGGAAAAGATACAGAATGCGATGGCATATACCAGAACCCAGCTTATAAAATTGGGAACCGTGGTGAAAGTCTGCACAAACCTGCGGAATCTCAGGTTTTTCATTTCACATAGGAAGATTGCGAACACCATGGGCATCCAGCTGGTCAGTATACCGATGCCGCTCATGGCCAGGGTGTTCTTCATGGTATTGGCAATGTCCCTGACCGTTGCCTTATTCTTTACCAGTTCCTGAAACCATTTAAATCCTACAAACTTTTCCATGGACAGTGTATCACCGGCCTTGTAATCAAAGAAGGCATAACGCCAGCCCGTGAGCGGCAGATAGGCAAACACTGTAATCAGAGCGATAAAGGGCAAAAACAGCAGGAACAGTTTGTATTTGGACTCCATGGCAAACTTTTTCTCGGTGGTGCTCCCGGCCAACAGCGCGATCTGTGCCAGAGCCAGCACCAGCACCATGCCAAAGATAATCACAGCAGGCCAGAAGCCGGAGGCAAACATGGGCTCCACCCGGTCCGGCTTGCTGGTCTGGGACAACTGCCCATAGGCCATATAAGTGCCCGCCATGCCGGCCAGTTCCGCCGCGCAACCGATTACCGAAATCAGGTTGCCCAGCTTCTTCAGCTTATGATTGCCCAGTGACATACATCCGCTGGCAATATTGGCGGCGATGCCAAGGCAGATCACCAGTGCGGATCCATACAGAATCCGCAGGGAGGACTCCATCACCCACTCTTTTTTCAGCGCACGTCCAAACTCCGCTGTCAGGGCGGAATAGGAAATACCCGATGTGAATAAGGACAGATTCCTGTTGATCATGCCGCTGATACGCACCGGATTTAAGGCGGGAATAAAAAGAAAGATCACCGATATCAGGATTGCGATCCGAAACGGATAATAAAGTTTATCCGAAATGGTTTCCTGCTTTGTCTTTGCTTTTTTCATCTTGACTCGTCCTTTCTTCTCAAATAGCTTATATATTAAAAATATACTCTCCTTTGGGATTTGTCAAGCTAATTATGCAGATTGTTGAATAGAAAACGATTTAGATTTGTATTTTATAGATATATTGCTTATCATTTTGGGCTATTTACTAAATGAAGAATGATTAAATCAATAAAACAGGGTATCGCTTTATGCAGAATTGCTTATAAGCGATACCCCTTATAGTATAATTTGTCTTTTTATCTTCAGGACCGGCAGATGAGCAGCATCCGGCCGGCAGTATCTGTATAAACCCCGAAAACGGTTGCGCCCCGGCGATACAATGCATATCACTGGGGCAGAGGCAGCAGCAGCTTTACTTGGAAACATCCGTTCTCCTGGCGGATCAGACATTGGCCGGCGTACTTCTCCACTGCTTTTTTGATATTCCTGATCCCAAAGCCGTGCAGAAAGTCGTCTTTTTTGGAAGTCCTGTCAATATCTGCCTCTTCCGGCACACAATTGTTTTCCAGTACAACGGACAGCATATCCCTCACGCGCTCCGCTTTCACCGTGATCAGCCGCTGCTCCGGGGGGGAGTTTCAGACTTGCCTCCAGAGCATTGTCCAGCGCATTACCGAAGATCGTACTGATATCCATCAGTTCCATAAATCCCCCCTGCTCGAAATGAACCGCGGCAGAAAAATCCACCTGGTTTTCCTTGGCCTGCCGAGCCTTGTCCCGGAGAATAATATCCAGAAAATCGTTCCCCGTATGTACATAGTCCTCATACCCGGCAATCTGCCGGCGCAGATCCGCCGCCATCTCCCTGGCCTCCCGGCTGTCCTGTTTCTCCAACAGCAGCAGATGGTTCTTCATGTCATGATACAGGCTTCTCACCTTCTCCTCCGCCTTCAGCTTTTCCTCGTAATAGGCGAATTGTTGAGAAAGCCGCTGTGCCTCCCGGGCCATCTGCTCCGATTGGCTCATATAGGCAACAAGAGAGACGCCTACCAAAGCCCCCAGTATGATCACCACAAAAAGCGGATACACAACATAATTAGCCTGATTGACAAAAAGGATGGCGGTAAAAACCGCAATCGTGGAAACCAGCATCATAATGTCCGCAATCAGCCAGGTTCTCCTCTCGATCTCCACAGAGGCAATCTGCCGTTTCTTCCTTCTCATAAAAAGCAAAACGCCCATCCAGAACAGTACCTGGGTCGTTTCGGACAGAAAGTAAAACACCCAATTCATCAGTAAAATCTCCGAACTCCAGTTGATCAGGCGGTCCGCCTGATCATAGACAGGATTGGGCGCATGGCTGAAGGCAAAGAACAAATCGCCGGACACATTGTACTGTAAAAAATTGACCGCCACAATCATGGGATAGAAGATGAGTACGGCCGCCAGTTTTTTCTCCCATTTGCCCGAATAAAAGACAAATATACACAGGCCGAAGCCCAGCAGTCCCAGGGAAATATTCCATGGATCATCCAGATAAATCGGCAGTGCAATGATAAACCAATAGGGCAGCAGCACCAACAGTCTGGGAATCCAGTGCTTTCTCAGAGGAACAAAAGCAGCTATGGCGAAATATGTCAGAAGGATATGGGCCGTTCCCTGTACATAGTTAAACTTGTCCAGAAATCCGATTATTTCCTCCATTCCAATCTCTCCCCCCAGCAAACCACAAAATGCTTCCTCACAATCTGTCCCCCCAATAGTCGGTCAGCTTTTCCATCACCATCTTACGTTTCGGCTGACTGATGGGTATGATCTCCCCGTCCGTCAGCGTAATCTCCAGCTTTCCCACCCGTTTCACAAAAAACGGATTCACAAGGTAACCGGAATGGCAGCGGATGAAATGAGCGTCCTTAAGTTCCTCCTCCAGCTCTTTCATCTTCTTGTAGGAAATGATCTCCCCTCCGTCCGTATGCATCTTTACATTTCTGTTATAAGTCTCCAGATAACGAAGGCTGCACAGATCCACACGGTGACGTCCGTCCTCGTTGGTCACCAGGATATACTTTTTGTCTTCCCGCCTGCAGGTCTCCAGCCATCGGTCCAGTTCCCGCTTCAGGCGCACATATTTTATGGGTTTGACGACATAGTTTACCGCCTGGTATTCATAACCCGCCAGTGCGTACTTAGTCAAAGAAGTCAGGAAGATTATGCCCACCTTCCCGTCTCTCTCCCGGATCCGCTTCGCCGCCTCCAGGCCGTTCATCACATCCATTTGGATATCCAGAAAAATCAGATCCAATTCCATCTTTTCACTGTCGATCAATTCCCTGCCGTTTTGAAACAGGGTGGTACGGATCTCCGTGCCGGTCTCCCGGGCATACTGCCCGATCATTTCCTCAAGTTCCATGGCAAAAGCCTGTTCATCATCGCAAATTCCGATATTGTACATGGCAATCCCTCTCGCATATCATATGTTTTGCGCAGCCCCTGTTCCGGCAGGTTCGTTCCGCCCGACAGAGAACCAACAGAAGGGAGCCTGAAATACTGCTCTCAGGCTCCACTTCCCATGGCATATATAAACATGTCTTTAATACTCTTCCGCGATATCCAGTTCTTCCTGTTCCTCCTCCTTGGATACAGGACTCAGCGGCGTGTGCCGCAGATAGCCCAGCCAGTAACCGCAGCCCACGATACCCGCGCCGCCGATCACATTGCCCAGGGTCACGGGGATGATGCAGTTGGTGAAAAAGCGGGCCAGCGTCAGACCTTCGGCCGCAATCCCGTACTCCCGGGAGGCCAGCAGCGCCGCCGTACCGAAATACATATCGGCTATGCTGTGCTCAAACCCGCACAGCACAAACAGCATAATGGGCCAGAAGCTGGCCATCAGTTTGCCGGAGATATCCTTGGCTCCAAAAGACATCCATACCGCGATACACACCAGCACATTACACAGGATTCCCCGGACCAGGCCCTCAGAAAAACTGAGATTGCATCTGGATGCCCCCGCCGCCACAATGCTGCCCGCCAGGTCACCGTTGAACAGGTCGGGAGTATGCCCGCAGACCACGCCAAAGGCCACCAGTGCGGCTCCCAGGAAATTGCCGGTAAAGACAAAAAACCAGTTCTTCAGCATCTTGTAAACCGAAATCTTCTTCTCCAGAACGGCCAGTATGATCAGCGTATTGCCTGTAAACAGTTCGCTTCCGGCCACCAGTACCATGGCCATGCCCGCCGGAAACACCACCGCCCCCAACAGCTTTGCCAATGAGGGATTGGCAACGGTGGAAGACGCCGTAGTGGACCCGATCCCCGCGAAACCGATAAAAATTCCGGCAAACATGCCGAGAATAATCATTTTGAAGGCGGACAGATGGGTTTTATGTATGCTGACGTCCACATAGGTTCTGGCGATCTCTAAGGGTGAATGCATAGGCAATACCTCCTGAATATGTGTTCCGCAGACTCCCCGCCGACGCGGCATGCCGGAGAAAAACGGTGCTCCGGCCGCTTAGACGTTCGAATCCCGATACATGCGTTGTGGGAAAATCTGCCGCTCTGTGACATTTCCCAGTCGTATAGAATGCCGCAGTCCATGATCTGCCGCATAATGATATAGATATTATATGTGAATCCCGGAAATTTAGCAATACTTTCTTACGCAAATACGCAGGCCATGACATTTACCACGCAATGTCATGGCCTGTGTGGGGTCTTACCGCACAATAGGTAATATCCAGTATAAACACCGCCAGCAGCACGCCGCACAGGGCCAGCCGCCAGCCGGGTTTGATCCGATGGTACAGCTTCATATAACTGGGCAGCAGATAGCAGTTGAGCAGCATGCCCCCCAAACCAAAACAGACCGCCCCCAGCAGGCAGATGCGCCCGTTCAGATTCAGGAAATATCCGCTGTAATCCCACCAGCGCATGCCCCATTTCCACTCCAGCAGGAGGCTGGCGCCATACTCCAGCACGGAACACACCAGCGCCGCCAGCAGAAATGTGACAAAAGGCCTGCGATGCAGTCTCTGAAGCAGAAACCAAAGCGCCAGCCCGCCCACCCCATAGATGGGCAGATAGGGGCCATAGTACACCCCTCTGTTGACCAGAGTCTGCCTTGTCACCAGATAGATTGCTGCCTCCCACAGCCAGCCTGCAAAGGCCAGCAGGAAAAACAACAGCACATAAAAGTCAAATTTTCTCGCGTTTCCTTTATTTTGTTTCCTGTCCATGGAATTAGGATACCCATTAAGAGCAGGATAATCCCTCTGTGCATAACCTATCTGCTAAAATCAATGTCATATCTTCTCCCTTGGGAAAACAGCACGCCGTCCGTCAGACGGATACACAGAATGCAGGTATTTTCGTCCTCAAAATTATTATGCCCATTGTCAATCCAGGCCGCAAAGGCTTTCCGCAGTTTCCCGGCAATCTCCCCGTTTTCCGGTTTTCCAAAATAGCCCAGATTAACACCCTCCCCATGGGCAGAAAACCAGTCTCCGCAGACACCCACCCTGGGATTTTGAGCAATCTGCCGCATCTTGGCCGAAAGGCCATAGGTAATCACATAAAACGCGCCGTCCTCATAGTAACCGTCAACCTTACGCACACTGGGCCTGTCCCCTTCCTGGGTAGCCAGGGCGATCACCGTGTCCTGCCCAAACCTTTCTGTCAAAATCGCTGCCACTTCATGGGTAAGTTTCTCCATTCCTTCATCCTCCATTTTAATACTGCCTGTTCTTTTTTTAATCAGTATACTTCTGCCGCTTCCATATGTATCCTGTAGATTGCTAAAAACGCCCCCTGCTCTCCCACATATTTCTGTTCCAGAGAGGGGTACTCGGACAGAGCCAGTTCATGGCTGACACATGTGTCATCCTCCTGGGCATGGCCGCTGATCCGAATCCATTTTCCAGTGACGGAATTATAACTTGCCAACTCTACCCGGGAATTCTTCTTCAAGTCAGAACAAACGCTTTTGCGCCTGTCTGTGACAATATATAACGATTCTCCGTCCGAGCAGATCATACCCAGGGGCCTGAGTCTGGGACATTCCGCCACTGATGTTGCCAGGAAAAAGCAGCCGCAGTCCCGGATAAACGCCGCACAGGCATCGGCCGAAATCCCCTCCTCCGTCTGTCTCTTTCCTTCCAGCACCTCACTGAGGAGAAAATCAATGCTGCAGGAAAACAGTCCTGCCAGCCGGATCAACTTCTCCGTCTCGGGAAATGCCTGGTCTACCTCCCAGCGGGACACGGACTGCCGCGATACTCCCAGTATTTCCGCAAGCTGTTCCTGCGTTATATTTTTTCTCCTGCGAAGCATGGCTATCTTTTCGCCGGTCGTCATCCCTGCCCTCCTCGGTCTTATCCGCCCCCGGATTATACGGAGGCTCCTCTGTCCCGCACAGACATTGCATCCCTGTGCATAAATCGATTATACCCTGACGCGGTTCCTGCGGGAACCTCTTTTTACGTGCGTTATGCAACATTGTGATTGCGTCCCCTCCCAAGGCAAAACAGCAGAAGCGGCCAACACAGGCAGAATGCTTTCTACCCTGTTGTCCGCTCACCGGCAGTTCTTCCCTTAATAATTCTCTGCATATATCTCGAAGTAAGCCTGGGGATGAAGACATACCGGGCATACTTCCGGCGCGGCGGTGCCCACCACCACATGGCCGCAGTTGCGGCATACCCAGACTTTCACCTCGCTCTTCTCAAACACGGCTGCCGTCTCCACATTCTGGAGCAGGGCCCGGTACCGCTCCTCATGGTGCTTCTCCACGCCGGCCACCAGGCGGAATTTGGCCGCCAGTTCGGGAAATCCCTCCTTTTCCGCCGTCTTGGCAAACTCGTCATACATCTCGGTCCACTCGAAATTCTCCCCCTCCGCCGCCACGGTGAGATTGTGTTCGGTACTGCCGATATCCTGCAGCGCCTCCAGCCATAGCTTGGCATGTTCCTTCTCATTGTCGGCGGTGACCTGGAACAGAGCGGCAATCTGCTCATAACCCTGCTTCCTGGCCGCCGCCGCAAAATGCATATACTTTGTATACGCCTGGGATTCCCCCGCAAAAGCCGCTTTTAAATTGTCCTCCGTCTGTGTGCCCGCATATTTGTTTTCCATGTCTGCATCCTCCTGGTTTATTTTCAACGATTAACGCCAAATACAGGATCAATATGCCCGAAAATAAACCATTTTATACCAGAACGGAAATTAAAGCCGCCGAAGTCCCTTTTCCAGCAGACGTTCCACCGAATTTTTATAGCCCCAGGCCGCCGGCAGCAGCACCGCCAGCAGGGCCAGGAAGACAAGAAGTACGGTCAGAGGATAGCTGAGTCCCATCCCCAGAAGCCAGTCCCGCAGCGGCCGTCCCGCAAACTGCATTACGGTGACATGCAGGACAAAGACCCCCATGGATACGGAGCCCAGCCACCGCAGGGGTCTCGCTGAAAGCCCCCTCTGGACAGGGACGCTCATAAGGATTCCCAGAATCAGCAGTCCCGCCCCCAGGATATGATAGGTGGCAATCCCCTTCCCCCCGTAAATATACGGACATAATTTTCCCAGATATCGGTAAAAAAACACCGGGGTGGCGTAACTGGGATACCCGCCCAGGTAAAGCCCTCCCACCAGAGGGAGCAGCGCCAGCCACCTGTTGCGCCTGTTGTCCGCCAGAACCCCGCTGTTCATAAGCCATGCCAGAAGCACGCCCACCACCACGCAGAGGTAATACTCATCCCTGGCCCACAGGAGCAAGGATGCGATTGCGAAGAAAAAAGGCAGCGTCCATTTTTTGGCGTATCTGGTGGCCAGGGAAAGAATAATGGCCATGAAGGTTCCCCAGAAAATAATATACAGCATCCAGTAAGGCCCCAGCGCCTCCTGATCCGGCACAATCCACATTTTTACAAAGGTGTGCCAGAGCATTTTCTCAAAGGACAGTATGTTTTCCAGGCCGCGGTAACAGGTGAACCGGGGGACAAGAAACTGTCGGAGCAGCCAGTACAGAATCCCCGCCGCGCCGCAGGGAACGGCCAGTCTCACATAGCGTTTGATGATCATGCCGGAAAGTTTCTCCTGCCAGTCCCCCCGCTGGGACGCGGCGCATTGGCGCAGTACCCCGGCCGCGGTCAGAAACGCCGCCAGGGTCACAAAAACACATACCCAGAAATTCCCGTTGGTAAGAATCCCATAGGGCTCATAAGACAGCCGGATATCCAATCGGAAGGGAAGTTTGGACTCCATTGCCTCTCCGAAGTATGCCCCGTTGAAGTATTCCAGGGAAAAATGATGGGTAAAAATCAACAGGCAGGCTATCCCCTTGAGCCCGTCTATCCATGTAATCCTTCTGCTGTTTTGCTCTGCCATAGCTATCCCCCTGCCCTGCTTTTCTTCCATGAAAACAAGCAGCCCGCCGGTGATTAACCGAGGGCTGCCCCTGTCCTTTAGTAATTTTCCGCATGTACCTCAAAATAACTCTGAGGATGGTTGCATACCGGGCAAACTTCGGGCGCATTTGTACCCACCACAATATGTCCGCAATTACGGCACTCCCATACCTTTACTTCACTCTTGGCAAATACCGCCGCCGTCTCCACATTTTTCAGCAGGGCCCGGTACCGCTCCTCATGGTGCTTCTCAATCTCGCCTACCATGCGGAACTTGGCAGCCAATTCAGGGAATCCTTCTTTCTCCGCCGTCTGCGCAAATTCCTCATACATATCCGTCCACTCGTAGTTCTCGCCGCCCGCGGCCGCCGCCAGATTGTCCGCCGTGCTGCCTATGCCCTGCAGTTCCTTGAACCACATCTTTGCATGTTCCTTCTCGTTGTCGGCGGTTTTCAGAAACAGGGATGAGATCTGCTCATACCCTTCCTTCTTTGCCACGGAAGCAAAATATGTGTATTTGTTACGCGCCTGAGATTCTCCGGCAAATGCCGCCTCCAGGTTCTTCTCTGTCTGTGTGCCTGCATACTTGTTGCCCATCCGTCTGTCCTCCTGTTTTGGGTGTTAATTCCGGCCTGTAATGGCTTGTCCAAAAGTATAACACATTTGGGATGGGTTGAAAATAGGAGAGGAGAATATTTAATGATCCTTTTCTATTTTATAGAAATCCAGGTTCCTCAAATGTTAAACCTTTTTCCAATAGATGCTCTATAAACACTTTATAATATTCCGGCAGCATTTCCTCCGTCTCATCATGCGCATGCAATAGAAGGATATGTCTGTTATTCTCACCAAATAAAGCCGCTCCGACTTTGGGATCTGCGTCATGCATCTTTTCCCATACGGATTCCCTGGTAAAGTCAGAATCCGGACGTATTTTATACTCCTCGAAATCAAATGTCCAGAATGTATCTATATCCGTATCCAAATTGTTTTCTTTCCACCATGGATATGCAATCTGCGTATCATCCACTTTGTGAAACCCGCTTTCCCTGAGATACTTCTGCAGAGCCTGCCTGTTACCGCCGCCTTTATCTCCATAGGGAAACCGAAACGGCTTAACCGTCCGTTCCATGCCGGCGTCCTGATATAATTGAGCAAGGATATTCTCACATTTTTCCATTTCTCTGATACACTCTTCCACAGACAGAGTGGAAAACGCAGGGTGAGAATAACTGTGATTGCCCACAACCATTCCATTTTTCACAGCGTAAAGCGCTTCCTCATAATATTGTTCCACATTTTGCCCGGTTGCAAAAAATATGGCTTTTATTCCTTTCTCGTTTAGATAATCTACTATCTCGGGAGTATTTTCAGATGAAAAATCATCTATCGTTAATAGTGCACTGTTCATGCGTTTTTCCTTTCTATCGGCCTATATAACTTTGTTATATGCCAAACAACTTGATCCAAAATAAAAAGTCGTTTATAAAACGGGAATGTCTGCTATGTTTTTACAGTCATTTTCTGAAATATCAGGGTATTTTCTGCTAAAGATATTGAAAATTATTTTTAATATAAGTATTATTATATCACTTAAATTGAAATATACAAATTATATTACTGTATATAGAATTTATCTACTGTTTAGAGTAAGGGTATTTAAATAGAACTGTTTATGCTGAAATGTATTATCGTCTAATATGAGCAGGAGGAATGAGTTATGATAAGATGTACTATACTGTATAAATCCGTATATCGAAGAATTTATTTTCTTATTCATTTTGGGAGGTTGCGGCTTAAAATCTCCTGTTAAGCGCATGGTTCATATAATATTTGCCCATGGACTATGCGCGTTAGGGGCAACAGAAAATAAAACATGAAAGGATACATAATATGAAAAAGATAATTTGTATGATATTAACTATCACAATGCTGCTCGCTTTAAGCATAACAGCTTTTGCTGCGGAAAATCACATCGGTGTAAAAGTACAGGCAAATTCCGAAAACAATATCAGCGGTGAAATTGTCTTGACCGAGCAGCAGTATGTTGAATACTTGACAAGCCTTTCAGAAGACGATTTGCAAAAAATCGCCGCGAAAGAGTCAACATCTGCTCAATATGCTGGGAACGCAGCAACGCGGGCTACCGGAACTTTAATACAGGTTCCCGGTACATTTACAATGTATCAGCAGGAAACTGATAACTATTGCATTCCCGCAACAGTCAAAAGTATTTTGACGTATATTACTGGCAGTTCGCCGACCCAGTCAGAAATTGCAGGTACAACAGGGACTGATCCTTCTAAAATACCGGCCTACCTAAATGACCGTCAAGATGAGATTTACTATGTATATGTAAAAAAGAGTGATTTTACTCAAAACGGAATGTGCTCCAAATTGTATTCCACCATTGTAACTAACAAAATGCCTGCATCCATGGGGATTTCGGGTACGAAAACTACAAATTGGTATTATCCCACTAGCGGACACAGCTTGGTTGTGCATGGAATATATGATGACTATTCCTATATTCGGATTGCTGATCCTTTGGGGGACAGGGTTGCCGGCTGTCCGTATTTTTACAACAAAAGCGCAAGTGAGTGTTACAATGTATGCACGCGACTTGTATGGTAATCTTTTCCGTACGGCTGAGCAGGTATTCTGCTCAGCCTTTTACAGTGTAACCGAGGGAAGGGAAAAACATGAAAATACGATTCAGAATACTAACATTAGTCTGTGTACTAATATTTTCGTTATCCGGCTGTGCAGTTATATCATCCAGCAACAATCGTTCACCTGAGCAAGAAAAAAATTTAAATGAGACAATTTCAATTTATGACAAAGATGAGAATTTAATTACCGATATAGAACATTTTGGCTCCATCACTCAAACAGATGATGGCTTTATCTATTCTAAATTGTCTTCAAATTCTACTAATCAATTTTATGTGATGGAATATTTTCACTATATTTTTTCCACAGATGAACATAAAAGATTGGGTACTATTGAAAATTGGGTGTATGAAGCCACTTATGATTCGTTTTGTAAGAACAACCATACATATATGCTCATTACTACAGGCAATGCATATAATTTTGATGAGACAGAAAATTATCTTTATGACATCGATTTATTGAACAACACTATGACCGGGGTTATGCTGGAAAATGCAACTTCTCCATATAATTCAATGACATTTTTTAATGATAGAGTATTTATTGTCACACCGGGGCGGGAAATGTGTTTTGTTAGCAGTTATGATATTGGAGATAAATCTGTATCCGAATTGCGGGAATACTATTTTGATCCAGATACCAATTCCGGCGAGACCATAAGGCATATATCATCCGATGATCAGTGCCTTTATTTGTTGCGTTTATATATGGAGGGAGAAAATCAGGCTAAAATGTATATCGATGTATTCGACTTGAATTTGGCGCATATATCTTCCCTTGATGTTACGACCGAAATCACGGCTAATACCTTAGAATCTGAAGATAAAAATAATGAATTACGGCAACTTGTTTCACACTTTGACGTGAATAACAATTTTATTTATTATGAAAATTTCAGTATAACCAGGGCTCTGTTTGAAATACAAAATATAAATCTAACAGATACAGAACAAGTACAATCAAAACAAGTATTTGAGGCCTCTCCTGCTTTATATAAGGCATTGAGTACTTCAGCAAATAATGAATTAAGTATTTTCTATGAGGCTTATCAAAATAAGATTTTTGTTATGGATTCAGTTACCAGACAAATAAATGAAAATAGCTTCTTTGTTAAAGGCTTAAATTACCGTATCACATATATGACATATGATTCGCAGGGAAATGCATTGCTTTTTTTGGATTATATCGACCCTGATAGTTTTGAAACGATGCCTTCCAAAATCTACTTTGTCAACATATCTGAGATTAAGAATTCCATTGTAGGTTCTTCTGAATGACAATAAGACTATTGAACGCTGAAAGCCTACATCATGCCCTCGTTGCTTTGACACCGCACCAACCGTTACGTTGGTGCGGGTTCTTTTTATATTACAGAAAAATTTGCAAAGAGGCATTAATCTTCTTTGTGGGTCATTTATCGCTTTTTACCATGAAAGCAGGAAAAAAATAAAGATATTAGAAAGACATGCCGATATATAAGTTTGTAGTATATAGAATAATAGGAATTTGTTGCTATTAAGTTAAATAGGTAAGAAGGGGGCAAAATAAATGTTCAGGATTGCTATATGTGATGATGAAGTTCTTTTTACAGAAGAACTGAAAGAGCTGCTCTGTGGTTATATGACGGAAAAAGGCTTTGTTTTTGAAATAGATACATATAGCTCCGGTGAAGCATTGATAAAGCTGGGGATCGAGATCGTGCAGTATAAAGTTCTGTTTTTGGATATTAACATGACAAAGATTAATGGTATCATGACAGCTGAGAAGATTAGAAAAATTAGCCGGGAAATAATTATAGTATTTGTTACTGCATATGTGGATTATTCGCTGGAAGGATACCGATTAGATGTTGTTAGGTATTTGTTAAAGGGTAATGCCAACTTTCAGAATAAAGTTAATGAATGTATGGATGCCATAATGGATAGAATGAATTATTCCGTGATAAAAAGAAAATTTGACTTTAAAGAGGGCAAAAAAGAATTGTCACTGGAAAGATTATTGTATATCGAGAGCAATCTGCATAAGCTTGAATTTCATGTTATGGAAGATACCATGAAAATTTATACTATGTATGATACATTAAATATGCTTGAAAAAAAACTTTCAGAACACAATTTTATAAGGATACACCAAAGTTATCTTGTGAATATAAAACATATAAAAAATGTTGTTTGCTATAAAGTGATATTGACAAACGGGCTTGAGTTATCTATTCCAAAAGTAAGATATACAGAAGTCAGAAAGAAGTTTATAGCGTGTCAGGGAGAAGTGTAGATGTTTGATTTAATGCAGAGTACTCTGTTGATATTTATTGAAATAATATGCTGCAGGACTTTTTATGAATCATTTGAAGAGATACACTATAAAGGATGGATTAATATATTACAATTTGGATTGTTGTTTGGCAGCATGTGTTTTCCTGCCTATGGCCTTTCTAAACATTTTACAATAAGACAGATTGCCAATATTTTATTGTTTTCAATATTTATGCTTTGGCATGTAAAACTTAGTTTAAAAAAATCAGTCGTATTGGCTATATTATTTGATGCATTGTTACTGGCAATAGATTTTCTGATTTTTTTGATAACCAGATGGATACCTCTGGATATTGAATTTCTGGGGCAGCGGTATGAAATTGGACGTATTTTGATATATCTACCGGGGAAACTCATATTGTTTGTTCTAATTGTTTTTATTAGAAAACGATTCAAAAAAGAGTCGCTGAAAAGGATGTTGGATACAGAATGGTTAAAGTTTCTGTTTTTTCCTGTATTTACCCTGGTATCAATCTCAGCATTGCTGTCTGTTTTTGGATATGTGCAGACAATAAAACAGGCGAACTTTCTGGCAGTTATTGCATTTGGGATGTTGGGAATGAACATCGTAGTGTTCTATTTAATTAACGATATTGTTGAAGAGGAAATAAAAATTCATGAAAACATGGCATTTCATATTCAAGTGGAAAATCAATTAGAAATGTACAGGTCTATCTCTGAAAACTTTGATCACCAAAAAAGAAAAACACATGAATATAAAAATCAGATTGCATGTATAGAATCCTTGCTAAGTAAAAAGCAATATTCCAAACTGGAGGAATATGTAAAAAATCTTTATGGTTCTTTGAATAACGAACCGGATGCCATTAACACAAATAATATTATAGTAAATGCAATACTAAATGCAAAGTATCGGGAGGCAGATGCAAAGGGAATTGTTTTTGTATTCAAAGTAAATGACCTTTCCGCATTAAGGTTAAGCGATGAAGATTTAGTTACTATTCTCTCTAATCTTCTGAACAATGCGATTGAAGCATGTGAGGCATGTGAGGATAAGAAAGTAATTAAGTTTAAGTTTGTTAAAGATGAATCTTTGATAATTATTGGGGTTAAAAATACATCTAATTATGATATTATATATGAGGACGAAAAAATAAAATCTACTAAAACATCCGACACAGATGAACATGGTGTAGGAATCAAAAATATAGTAAATATCATTGAGAAATATGGTGGCTCATATATTATCGAAAATAAAAATAAAGAATTTTATTTTTCTATTGTGATTCCTAGCCAAAGCACCACCGCAGAGATATGACCACCAACCAATGTATTAAGGATATTAGAGCAACTTAAAATCCTCCTATTTGTTTGGGAATCACACGTTCTGGGGCCCTGCCTATGATAAAATAATCTCCTCAATCTCCTCCGGCCGGTCCACAAACCGGCGGCCGCCCTGACTTTCCAGGTAGGCCCGGTCCCGGAAGCCCCAGGTGACGATGATGCTGTCCAGGCCCGCGTTGGCCGCCGTCTGGATGTCCACCTCGGAATCCCCAATGTATACGGCATGGGCGGCATCCACCTGCAGGCGACGCAGCACTTCCAGCACGGCGTCCGGAGCAGGCTTACGGCCAATGCCCGGGCGCTCGCCCACCGCATAGTCGAACAGACCGTCATAATAGCGCCGGCACAGGGGCTGTACGGCCTCGTCCGCCTTGTTGGAGACCACCGCCGTAAGGCAGCCTGCCGCCCGCAGACGCTGCAACAGCGGCAGGATTCCCTCATAGGGTCTGGTCTTGTCCGCGCAGTGCTGTTGATAATAGACCGAAAAGGTCTCATGTACCCGGTCAATCTCCTCTTTTTCCAGACCCGCCGGAACTGCCCGCTCCATCAACTTACGGATACCGTTGCCCACAAAGCGGCGCACCTCGTCAATGGTGCGCGCAGGAAAATTATGCTCTCCCAGGGCATAGTTGACAGCATCCGCCAAATCCTCCAAGGTATTGAGAATGGTTCCGTCCAAGTCAAATATTGCCAGTTTATATGCCATTTTGTCCCCCCGCTATTCTGTCCCTCTCCCGGATATCGCCAGCCGCATCCGGGGCATTTCCCTTTTCCGGCATGTTTTTATCCTCATTTCGGGCATCTCCTATAACCATCTTTTTTCACTGTTTTACTCGTATCGCAGCGCCTCAATGGGATCCATCCGGGCCGCCTTATTGGCGGGATAATATCCGAAGAAAATACCTATGGCCATGGAGAATCCCAGGGACAGCAGGATACTTCCCAGGGAAGGCGTGGCCGATGCCCCCAGCAGATTGGCGGCGCTCATGCCCAGCACCACTCCCAGCACAATGCCGATCAGGCCGCCGATGAGGCAGATCACGATGGACTCAATGATAAACTGGAGCCGAATGGCACTGTTGGGCGCTCCCAGCGCCTTGCGGGTGCCGATCTCCCGGGTACGCTCGGTGATGGACACCAGCATGATATTCATGACGCCGATCCCCCCCACCAGCAGCGCTATGCCTGCGATCACGGCAATGGCCGTGGTGATGGTGGACAGCATATCCGACATGATCTCCACCATGGAGGCCATACTGAAGGCCATGGGTTGGAAATCCCTGTTGTTGCGATAATAGGGAGCAAAAAAACCTGCCGTGGTATCCGCGAAGGCATCGCTGTCCAGTCCGTCCGCAGTGATTACGGTAAACTGGGCAAATCCCTGGGAATGGCTGATCTCCTGGGCCGTTTTCAGGGGAATGTAAAAGTCCGTCTGGGTATCTTTCTCCGACACCAGAGACAGGCCCATGGCAGACTGCTCATATTTGTACACGCCCACCACCACAAATTCAAAATATTTGTCCCCCAGATTCACCTGAAGCACGCTGCCCAGAGCCTGTTCCTTATCCCCGCCGAACATATTGTCCACCACGATACTGGAAACCATGGCCACCTTGCGGCCTTCGTCCATTTCCGTCCCGCTGAAATATCTGCCCGCCAGCAGTTCCAGATCATTGGCCAGAAAATATCCCAGGCTGGTGCCTGTCACATACACATTGGCATACAGGCCCCTGTTCTGCAGTTTGCTCTGACCAAGACCCTCTGTGACGGAGATACCCACCACGGAGCCTTCATAGGTATCGCAGTAGTTTTCCAGCATCTCCCGGGTAAAATAGTCCTCCTCGCCTGCCATGGCCCTGCCCGTGCCGCCCCCAAAGGACATGCCCTCCTCGGTGGTCTCTTCCTCCTGGGGCTTCTGCTGCAGCGCCACCGTGATATTGTTCACCCCCAGGGAACTCATAGACTCGGTCATGGTGTAAGTAAGGGACTGGCCCACGGTCATAATGGCAATGACGGAGGAAATGCCGATGATGATACCCAGCATGGTCAGCAGGGCACGCATCTTGTTGGCCTTCAGGCTGAACAACGCAAGCCGCACGTTTTCATAGAACATCATCATACGCAAGCTCCCTGCCTTTCCCCCATAATACTGCCATCCTTAATGGTGACCACCCGCTCCGTCTCCTCCGCCAGTTCCGGGGAATGCGTGATCAGCACAATGGTCTTGCCCTGTTCCCTGTGCAGCTTGTGAAACAGGTCCATCACCAGACGCCCGGTATTGGAATCCAGCGCCCCGGTGGGCTCATCGGCCAGAATGATGGCCGGATCGTTGCCCATGGCTCTGGCGATGGCCACCCGCTGCTTCTGGCCGCCGGAGAGTTCCTCCGGCAGATGCTTCATCCGATCCTCCATTCCCACCATGGTCAGCAGTTCCCTGGCCCGCTCCACCCGTTTCCGGCCCGTGACGCCTCCATAGAGCATGGGCATCTCCACATTTTTCAGAGCGTTGGTCTTGGCGATCAGATTATAGGTCTGGAACACGAAGCCGATTTTGCGGTTGCGTATGCCGGACAGTTCCCGGTCCCTGGCCGCCACCATGTCCACGCCGTCCAGATGATACTGCCCCTGGGTGGGCCGGTCCAGCGCGCCGATAATGTTCATCAGCGTGGACTTGCCGCTGCCGGAGGCCCCCACCACGGCCACAAATTCTCCCTCGTAGATGGTAAGATTGATACCGTTTAACACCGTAAGTTCATTGGGCGTCCCAATGTAAAAACGCTTGTAGATGTCCTCCAGTTCAATCACCGCCCGCCTGCTCATCAAAATCCTCCCATGGGGCCCATCTGGAACATCAGTTCATTCAGATTATCCAAACTGTTGTCCGCAGGCACGATAACTTCCAGCCCCTCCTCGATCCCCTCGCCGGAGATCTCCACATAGTAATCGCTTTCAATACCCTTGGTCACAGGAATCCGCCGGGTGGGCAGGGAACCCTCTGCAGTTTCCCCGTTTTCCTCCACCACTTCCACATAGAAACTGCCGTCCTCCGCTGTCTGCACGGCGGCATAGGGCACAGTCAGTACATTTTCCCGGCTGCTGATAATAATACTCAGCTTGGCAGTCATATCCATGCGCAGATCTTCACAGGGAGTATCAATGCTGATTTTCACCGTATAAGTCACACTGGCGCCTCCGGTGGCCCGGGGTGCCACGGAGAGTACTTCCCCTTCCAGTTCCAGATCCCCGGTGCCGTTGGTCTTGATCACCACCTTCTGGCCTTCCTTGATCCGGCTGATATCATATTCGTCAATCTCCACGGTGACTTCATAGCTGCTGACATCCTCAATGGTCACGATGGCGCCGCCATTGTAATTATCCCCTGTCTCCAGGTTCACCGCCGTCACCACCCCGGAGAGAGGCGCCGTCACCGTACAGGCGGCAATCTGCTCCTGGCAGCGGTCAATCTGCTGTTGGTCGCTCATGCCTGTGGTGGAAGCATTTAAACGACTGGAAGTCACGCTGTCCTGCCTGCTCTGCAGGGTACTGCTTCCGTTTCGTATGGTATCCTCCTGGTTTTGAAGCTGTCTGTTGTAGGCATCATAGGCATTATTCACCGCCGTTACCGCCTGGTCATAGACGGATTTCAGACCCCGTTCCGTCTCCTGGGCCGTGGCATACTTCATCTGATATTCCGCAATCAACTGTTCCAGACGGCGGGCCTCTGCCTCCAGAGCCGTTCTGTCCGAAGCATCGCCTCCGGATACGGAGGCTTCCGCGCCGGACATGCCCGCAAGCTGTTCATGTATCCCGGCAAGCTGGGCCTGAGATTCCTCCAGGGCCTTGCGGATCTCCGTGCTGTTGTGATTGGCATTGCCATAGCTGGAACCGGCTTTGTTCATGCTCTCCCTGGCTTCCTCATAGGTTTTCAGAGCGCTTTCCACCTGTTCTTCCATCCGGGACATATCCACCTGAACGGAAATGCCCGCCTCCGTCAAATTGCGCTGGGCGGCATCCAGGTCAAGCTGCGTCCTTCTCTGGGCCACGCTCAGAGAAAGTTCGGAATTGGCCAGGCTTTCCTCCAGATCCGCCGTATCCAACAGGCACAGCAGATCTCCTTCCGCTACCATATCTCCCACCTGTACCGGCACGCTGAGGGCTTTTACCCCTGTTACTTCCGCCGTCACGCTCTTGCTGCCCGCGCTGGTGACGGAGCCCGTGGCGGATACGCTCTCCACCAGGGACCGGCGCTCTATGGCCGCCGTCTCCTGCCTGGTCAGCATGGTCATCATGGCCTCCGCCGCCTCCTGCACGCTGCGGACACATCCTCCGATCAGGACGCCCAGCACAATGACAATCACCAGAAAGATGCAGAGTTTTTTATGCTTTTTGATCCATTTCCAAACAGACTTCATAATAAAGCTCCTCATTTCCGTGCCGCTGTTTCTATGTATATGCAGATCCTGCACCTATTTTACCCTGCTCCGGCCATGCGGCACATGAAAGGGCCGGGGTAAATATCTGGCAATCATTTTACCCCCGGCCCTTCGATTCGTCTATAGTTATCACAAAAATTTCATATAATTTATGGTATTTTTATACTCTGTAATCAGTTTTTCTTTTCCTCCTGCTCCTCCCTTTCCCCCTCTTCGGAGCCGGACTTGTCAGGCCCGTTTTCCAGCCACCAGCCCCATACGGCCACTCCGGCCACAATTACGCACATCGCACCCACAAATATATCCTGCAACATATTTTACCATCCTCTCATCCTGCATCCGGGAAATCCCGGATCCGTTTCCACAGGCCGCCCTCCGCCCTGGGAGGACCTGCCTGTCTCCGCGGCAATCCCTGACACTGAAAGAAGTTCCCCCTGCCCCATTGCCGGCGGAAAAAATAAAGTGCCTTATTTATGATGAAAAAATGATATCTTTTTGTCCGTCCTGATCATGTATGTATGAAAGAATCCTGCGGCGGCAGGGAGACAAAGCGATCTGCCCGTTTTCCCGGCTCCGACAGATCAGAGCGATCTGCCCATATTCTCCCGGGCTCCCCGCCGCCGTCTGCTCCACAGGCTCATGACTGCGTCTCCCCAGCCGGGCCCGTTGCAGCAGTTCCGAATGGGCCTGGCCAATCCGCTCCCGGGGCTGCGCCCCATCGGGCAGCCGGACAGAAGCGTTCTGGTAGAACCGCTGAATCGGCACACCGATTCCGTGCGCTGGAGAACCCCTGCCCCCGGCTTCTCCCCCAGCCTCCTCTGCCGCCTGACAATTTGGCCGGGCATGGGAAACAGAGGCATATACCGGGATATCGTCCGTAACTCCCGCCCCGTATACGCCTGTCAGGCATAAAATGATGACCAGCGCCAGGCTGATCCATTTTTTCCGCCTTTTTCTCTGTTTCACTCCCGCTCCTCCGCCAGGTCACCGGCATCCTTTATGGCTGCCATCCAAAAAAGTTTTCCACTTTCTGTCGGTATCTTTCATTATCATAGAAAAAACTGCGCACATGGCCCGCGCCTTCCACCAGCAGCAGTTCCTTGGAAGAAGCACAGGCTTCATAAGCCTGCCGGGTCATACGGCAGGGCACGAAATCATCCTCCAGCCCGTGGACAAAGAAAACAGGCAGCCTGGTTTTTCTCAGGGAATCCAAAGTGGAATATTCCCTGATATCATAGCGGGCACGGAATTTAATGAGCAGTTTCACATAATCCATAGCCGGATGCCGCCGCATCCGCAGGGACCTGCTGCCCACCTCAAAAAGCATGTCATAGGGGCTGGTGAAACCGCAGTCTGCCAGCACCCCCTTCACAAAATCCGGCATGGGGTCTCCCGCCGCCATCAGCACCGTAGCCGCGCCCATGGATACCCCTCCCAGATATACGGGCAGGGTATTGTGGCGCTCCTGCTCCAGATACTTCATCCACTGAGCCACGTCCCCGCGTTCCAGCACACCGAAGCCCATGTATTTTCCTTCGCTGGCCCCCTGGGCCCGCTGCTCCGCCAGAAGCAGATCACAGCCGGACTCAAGAAGCCATCTTCCCATACTGCCGAAGTCCCCGGTCCAGCTGCCCCGCCAGCCATGGAAAAGCACTGCCAGACGCCTGGGTTCCCCCTGGGTATGGACATAATGCCCCACCAGGCGCAGCCCGTCCCGGGACAGAATCTCCAGATCCTCCCGGGGCAGGGATGCCAGCCATTCCCCGTCCTCCCGCATCTGTCTGCAAATCTCCTGCTCTCTGTCAGACAAAGTCTCATTTCCCCGGGCAGCCAACAGGTTTTTGGTTCTGGCATTTAGGGCCAGATTCATCAGGATATGATATTTCAGGATAAAAAAAGCCGTCGCCAGCACAATGGCAACGGCCAGCATAACACACAAAATTTTCATTTCATTCCTTACCTGACGGTTATTTCTTCGGATAAACAATCAATGCTTTCCCACCGTCATAAAGGTGCTGCCTGGCAGGGCCCCCGAAAAACTGATAGTCCTGGTCATCCCCGGTCTCCCCACGGCAGAGTTCCGACACGCCCTCCCGCAGCCGCTCCATGAGAGATATGGGCAAAAACTGCCCATAGTGACCGTGCAGGATATAGTCTGCCTGCTCTTTCAGATACATCACCTTGTCAAGCGCCTGCAGAAAATCCGGAAGAGAGGAACTATCCTCCAACTGCATCCACAGATGGGTATTGATTGCGTCCCCGGTGAACAGTACCCGGTCCTCCCGCAGAAGCAGCAATATGCTCCCCTGGGTATGTCCGGGCAGATGGACCACCTCTAAAGTCAATCCTCCCAGATCTATCACATCGCCGTGGGCAATGGGGCGAAACGGCGGCATGCACAGCCCGCGCTCCTTCATCCTGTTTACAAAACCGTCAAATCCCGAATGTTGCCGGGCCAGTTCCATATCCAGCGGATGCAGATATGCCTCCTCAAAATAAATATTGCCGTATATATGGTCGCAATGTCCATGGGTGTTCACCACCATAAGAGGCAGATCCGTGACGGACCTTGCCACGGCTTTTACATCCTCATAGCCGTTCATGGTGTCGATCACCAGGGCTTTCTTTTCTCCCACTACCAAATATCCCACGGCTTCCCCTGCATCGTCCATGGAAAAAATATGGTCGTTAAGCTGCTGTAATTTGATTCTCTCCATAAGTTCTCTCCTCTCCGTTCCGGCTCAATCGGCAAACAGTTCCCTGGCCTTTGCCATCCGCTCCACGATCCCCACTGCAAAAGGACATCTGCTCTCACAGCTTCCGCAGGCGATACAGTGGGAAGCGTTTTTCTCCAACGCCCTGTAATGGGCTTTTACGGAGGCAGGCACTTCCTCCTGCATGACCGCCAGATCATAAAGTTTGTTGACCATGGCTATGTCAATGTCCATAGGACAGGGTTTGCAGTGGTTGCAGTACATGCATTTTTGGCCATAGGCGTGATGGGGCGCAGCCGCCAGCACACTGGCATAATCCTTCTCTTCCTCTGCAGCCGTCTCGTAGGCCACCGCAGCCGCCACATGTCCGGGCTGGGAGAATCCAGCCATGATGCTGGCCACTGCCGGTCTGGTCAGCGCATAGTGAATACACTGGACCGGTGTAAACGCCACTCCGAAGGGAGATGCCTTTTCATCAAAAAGACGTCCGCCCGCATAGCCTTTCATCACCGTGATACCCACATCCTGCCGCTCACACAGTTGATACAGTTCCGCCCGCTCCGGGTCCATGCCCGCCAGAGAGGCATCATACTGCTCCGCAAAATAATCGTCCAGATTCTCTGTGGGAGGCACCAGGTCAAAGGCGGGGTTGACAGAAAAGAGGAGCATCTCAATCTTGCCGGAGAGAACCGCCTTTTTGGCCACTTTGGGATTGTGAGAACTTAAACCCACATGTCTTATGATTCCCTTTTCTTTCAATTCATACACATAGTCCATAAAAGGGCTGTCCTGGATCTCGTCCCACTCTTTCTCCGAGTCCACATAGTGGATCATGCCCAGATCTATGTAATCCGTCTGGAGCCTGGCAAGCAGATCCTCAAAAGCCGCCTGTACTTTGGGCAGATCGCGGGTACGCACATACTGGCCTTCCTGCCAGGTGGAGCCGATATGGCCCTGGATATACCACTTTTCTCTGTTTCCCCTGATGCACTCCCCGATGGCGGACCTCACATTGGGCTCAGACATCCAGCAGTCCAAAATGTTGATTCCCTGTTCCTGACAGGCCTCGAAGATGGCCCGGCAGCCCTCCAGATCCATCCGCTCCAGCCACTCTCCGCCGAAACCAATCTCGCTGACCATCAATCCCGTTTTGCCCAGTCTCCTGTACTCCATCCCGCTACCTCCTATTTTAGTTCCGTATGTTCCCTTCTGCCACACACCATAGTGATGAATGCCTGGCCGCCTCCGCGTCCAGTCCTTCATCAGTGCGCCTGATTTTACGACCTGTGCAGATACTTGGCCAGCAGCCGCGTCAGCACATCCATGTCGATGGGCTTGGAGGTGTGATCGTTCATACCGCACTCCTTGCACTTTTTCACATCCTCCGAAAAAGCGTCCGCCGTCATGGCGATGATGGGCAGCTCAGCGTCCCCTCGCTCCAGCTGCCGAATCTGGCGGGCCGCCTCGTAACCTGTCATAACCGGCATACGGATATCCATCAGGACGGCATCATAATACCCTTCGGGAGATTTCTGGAACATGTCCACACAAATCTGCCCGTTCTGCGCCCACTCAATCTCCATGCCAATATTGGACAGTAATTCGTTCGCAATCTCGTAGTTGATATCATTGTCTTCCGCCAATAGAACTCTGACCCCGCTGAAATCCCTGGCGGGAGCCTTCTGGTTCTCCTCCTCATTCTCGCCGGGATCCATATATTGCAGCAACCCGTGATAGAGGGTGGACTTGAACAGAGGCTTTGAGATGAATCCGCAGATCCCTGCCTCCCGGGCCTCCTCCTCAATATCGCTCCAATCGTATGCCGAGATCAGAAGAATGGGCATCTCCTCTCCAAACTTATCCCGCAGTTCCCTGGCGGTCTCTATCCCGTTCATCCCCTCCATGCGCCAATCCAGCAGGACAATCTGATAGGGATCACGCTGCCTGTGGTGGGCCTCCACCATCTTGATGGCGGACCGGCCATCCATAACCCAGTCACAGTGAATCGTCAGTTCCGCCAGTTTATCCGCCGTCTCCCTGCATAGCTGCTCATCATCGTCCACCAGCAGCATATTCCAGCTGGGAAGGATCATCTCTGACTCTTTCACGTCAGCCCGCTCCAGGTCCAGGATGACATGGAACTCCGTGCCTTTGCCGGCTTCGCTCTGGACCTCTATGGTTCCGTCCATGGCGTCCACAATATACTTGCTGATGGCCATGCCCAGTCCTGTACCCTCCGTCTTATGTACCCGGGTGCTGTCTTCCCGGGAGAAGGACTCAAAAATCTTCTTTTGGAACTCCGGCGTCATACCCATGCCGCTGTCCTTTACCCGGAAGTGCACCCGTACAAAATTGTCCCCTTTCGGCGACTCCTCCTGGTTGAGATAAACATGGATTTCCCCTCCCTCGGGCGTAAACTTGTAGGCATTGGACAGGAAATTAATCAGCACCTGGTTCAGCCTCACCCCGTCACAGTAAACATCCTCCGCCAGAATATTGGAGATAAATACATCAAACAACTGGTTCTTGGATTTTATCTGAGGCTGGATAATGGTCACGATACTGTCCATGGTTTCCCGCAGGGATATCATATCCAGATTAAGCGTCATCTTGCCGCTTTCTATCTTGGACATATCCAGAATATCATTAATCAGTCCCAGCAGATGGCGGCTGGACAGCGTTATCTTTTTCAGGCAGTTGGACAACGCCTGACGGTCCTCCAGGTTGGCCGTGGCGATCGCCGTCATACCTACAATGGCATTCATGGGCGTTCTGATGTCATGGCTCATGTTGGACAGGAACTCACTCTTGGCCTTATTGGCCCGGATCGCCTCGTTTCTGGCCTCTCTAATGGCAAGATACTGTGTCCTCATAATTCTGTAAAAAAGAATAAACGCTACAACAAAAATCACATACATCAAACCAATGGCGGCCAGGAATTCCTTCAAACTCTCCCTGTCCATTTTCTGTATAATACCGCTCAGCGCCTCATAGGACATGGCTGTAACCAGATACCATTCGGAGTAGGGGAGGGGCACCACATATACATATTTAGTCCCCTCGGTGGTGGATGCGGAAAAATTGGTGAAGGACTTATTGTCTATGGTGTCCTGGATCATCTTAACATAGACTTCCGCTCCGCACTCATCCGTATCTAAAACGACATTTCTCAGGCGTTCATAATAATTGTCCCGCACGGCAGACCCGCTCCTTATCACAAAGTCGCCGTTTCTCCTTATAATATGGGAGTAAGTTTCCTGGCTCTGGCTGTCCATAAAAAGGGGGGTATTGACATAATCCACATTAATGCCCGCCACCATTGCAATGCTTTTCTCCCCATTCTCCATGTCGTAGGCGCAGGGAACCCCCAACACCACAATTTCCTCGGCAAGACCTTTCATTCTCGCCGCGGCAATCTTATTGTTTCCGTCCTTCAGGGAAGCGAGAAAAGGCTCCTCATCCGCCATCACCACTTCCTCACCCAGGATCAATTCCAAACTCCCGTCCTCGGCCAACAGCGCCAGAAAGATAAAGTCTCTGGCAGCGCCGCTGACAGCCATGGCCTCCCGCAGTTCCGTTCCCTGCAGTTCTCCCTCCGGCGGCATGGTCTTTATGATACTTTCCACCTGAGCCAGCTTAATGTCTACGGTGGTATCAAAATGGCTGATGATCTGTAAATTCATCCGCTCCATATAAAAGTCGCTGATCTCCATGGCCGTATCCCTGCTGGCCCTCATCATACGGCTCATCAACACCATATATATGCCTCCGCACAGTATGAACATCAAAACAAAAATGGTCACAAGTACTCGTAAATTTCTGTTCTTCATTTCGTTTATTACCTCGCAAGTCGTGATATATTTTTGATTATATTATAAAAAGGTAAAAAAAGCAACGAGCCAATTTCATCATCCTTTTTATTTGGAAAAGATATGTCATTTGGAGGTATGAATACGAAGAAAAACAGGTCACGACCGCTTTATGCAGGGGGGCTTTCGCCCTCGGTGCCGTTCCATGGGTTTACTTCCTGCCGCGGCTCTGGATCACTGCCCGGTATATACCCAGCAGTGCCACAAAAAGTAATGCAGCCACCGGCCAGATGAGCCAGGTATCTCCCCAACTGTTATAATAAAAACTGACGCACAGATAGACGGCTACCACCAGGCACCAGTACGCGCCGGCCAAAGGGCTATATTTTCGACGTTCTTTCTTTTTTTCCGCGGAATATTCCCCCTCCTGCAGCAGTTTCTGAAAACTTTCCCAGATACAGCCCGCCTGCACCACCAGGAAAACCCCCAGGGACACAATGGCCAGAAGTACACATGTGCAGTATATCAGACAGATCTCCGGGGCGTCCAGTCCTGCGGCGAACATAAGGGGCAGTACACTGAGAATGCACAGGACCACGCCCAGCACCATTTTTATTTGATAGCGGCGGGTATAGGCCTCCTTCTGCTTCTCCACGATGCCCCCAACGCCGTATTGCAGTTGGATTTCCTCTTCTTCCAGATACTCATAGCACTCCAGCTTCATACCATATATGAGGAACAATACCACGGCCCCTGCCACCATCAGCAGCAGGATAACCACTCCAAGTCCCGTCGCCATGTTCTCTGTGACAGCCACGGGTCCGTATTCCGACCAGCCGCCCATAAGCAACAGGCTGATGGGGGAGAGAATGCTGATCAGCACCCCTGTGGCGATGGGATAACTGGTTTTCCGCACAGTCTCCAAATAGGTATTGGCTTCTTCCAGAGAGAGGGAACGTGCTTTCCGGAGATCTCTGTCCCCTTCCGCAGAAATTTCCGGCAGTTCCGCCTCTTTAAGTTCTCCTTCCTGCCCGTTTTTAGAAATGACGTCTATGTCATACTCATCCTTTAACAAAAAATCGGTGCTGACGCCAAATATCATACTCATTCTGATGATTTTATCCAGTTCCGGTATGGACGCCCCCGATTCCCATTTAGATACGGACTGCCTGGATATTTCCATCTGATCCGCCAATTCTTCCTGAGACCATTCTTTCTGCTTTCTTAAATACGTAATTTTCTCTGCCAGAATCATTCTGAACCTCCTGCTTTCTCTTTAAATTTAGATTCGGCGGTATGCCGTTTTGTCCCCTGTATTCTAGCAAAATCCCCGGTTGACAACCACCAAGCGCGCAGTACATTTTCCAGTTTTTTTGTCAACCCGCAGTTGCAGTCCGGCAAAAATACCCTTTCGGTTATCCGATGCTTTAACGCTATTATATAAGGAAGAGTCTGCAGGTGCAACCTTATTCCACTGGTTTTCCCGCCGCAGATGTGCTATACTGGGCAGGGTTACAGAAACTTGCCGGGAGGTCTGAAAATGCAGACGCAGGATACATTGACTTCTTTATGTGAAAAATATTGTCTGGGAAAAATGCAGGGTAAAGCCCTGCCCGCAGAGGGGGGGCTGCTGCACCGCATGTACCATGTGGTCACGGACCGGGGGGCCTATGCCGTAAAGCTGCTTAATCCGGATATCATGAAAAGGCCGGCGGCCCTGCGGAACATGACGACTTCCGAACGAATCGCCGAAGCCATGGCCGCATACGGTCAGAAAGAGGATACCGGTTTCGGAACCTCTCAGTCCGGGGACGCCATACCCGCAGTGCCCGCACTGAAGTTCCAGGGGCAGCATGTGCTTGTCCTTAAAGAAGATGATGTTCCCCAGTATGCCCTTGTTTACCCCTGGCTGGAGGCCCGTTCCCTGTTTGCGCCGGATATCGGCGTCATACATTGCCGCAGGGTGGGCCGCATACTGGGACTGATCCATCACGCGGATCTTCAGCCAAAGGAGATTGAAGAACTGCCGGAGAAAGAGGAGGGGATGCGGCCTCTCTATGACTGGCAGGGCTATCTATCCCTGGCCGGGCAGCAACAGGCTTCCTGGCGCTTTGATTATGAAGCCATGCTGCCGGATCTGCAGCGCTGGGACCGGGCGGCAGTGGACGCCATGAAAACGCTGCAGTCCCGCCAGGTGATCAGCCACCGGGACCTGGACCCCAAGAATATCCTTTGGCAGGGAACCGACCCCCTGATCATCGACTGGGAAGCCGCCGGATATGTGAACCCCTGGCAGGAACTGCTGGAAGTACTCAATTACTGGGGACGGGAAGAAAGCGGCGGTTATGACCCCTGCCTCTGCCAGGCAATCTTACAGGAGTACCGGCAATACATGGATTTGAGGGAAGTGGACTGGACGCCTGTTTTTGCCTGCAGCTATGACGGGATGCTGGGCTGGCTGGAATATACACTGAAAAAGGCCCTGGGCCTGGAGGGGGACGACCCGGTCCAGGGTATGAACCAGCTGCTTTCCACCTATAAGGAACTGAGGCTTTATGACGCCCACGCCCAAACACTGCGGGAGATGATAATCGGTTGAAAGAGAGGGAAAAATGTTGAAACATATAAACCGCCGCAAACTGTTCCGATATGTCAGCCTGGGAATTCTGACTGCCATGATTCTTTTTCTTCATTTCTATAAACTGACGGAGATCCCTTACGGCATGTATGTGGATGAGGTGGGCTCCGCCTATGACGCTTACAGCATAGCAAATTACGGCGTTGACCGCTATATCAAAAGTTATCCTGTCTATTTTACCAATTACGGAGACGGGCAGAATGCGCTGTATACCTATATTACCGCCCTGTTTTTCCGGCTGTTCGGCGCATCCAAGCTGACGGTCCGAATGGGCATTGCTCTCTCCTCCCTGACCGCCGCCTTCTTTGGCTATCTCTATGCCTGCAGGAAATGGAAGGGACAGGAGGTTCCCCTGCTCTTTTTATGCCTGTATGCCATCCTGCCCGTCTTTACCATGACCCAACGCTTTGGACTGGAAAGCCATCTGATGCTGTCGGCTTCCATCACAGTGCTGTATACCACCGCCAGAGCCCTTGAGACGGAAAAATGGCAATATTACCTGTTGGCCGGCATCGTTATGGGGCTTTCCCTCTACACCTATGCCCTTATGTATATTGTCCTGCCCCTCTATCTGCTCCTCTGGCTCGGATACAGTATTCGACTGGGAAAAATACGCCTTCGCAAATTGCTCCTGCTGCTCCTGCCCCTGGGCCTGCTGGCCGCCCCTTTGCTTATGGTACAGATCATCAACGCCTTTTCTCTGCCGGAAATGTGCCTGGGCCCCTTTACCCTCACCCGTCTGGAAAAATACCGTTCCGCAGAACTGGGCTTTCAAGATCTGTTCCGCAATTTGAAGCAGATGTTTACCAACACTCTGTTCTTTGACAATCTGACTTATAATACTTTTTCCCGGTATGGGACTCTGTATTATATTTCTCTGCCCTTCCTTTTCATCGGCCTGGTGAAAACCGCCAGGGAAACCTGGCTTTCCTGGCGGCAAAAACAGTTGGATTACGCCGCTCCCGTACTCTTCTGGCTGTTGGGGGAATTTGTCATGGGATGTATCCTGAAAGGATGGTCCACTCCCAACACCACCCGGATGATCGGCATTTTCATAGCTTATCTGTACCTGATCACCGCAGGCATCTGCCGGGTCTGGAACTGCCTGAAAAGAATATGGCAGAAACGTGCCTTTGGGGGAATACTGGCAAGCCTTTACGCCGTCTCCTTTTTGTCCTTCGCCCATTACTATTTTACGGATTACAATCAACTGGCCTATCCCATGAACTGGCTGTTTTATGAGACTTATGATGATATCCCTGCCTTTCTGGAGGAACATCGGGACCAGAGCTGGGCCTCCCGGGGCGTATGCTATCCCAGTAATTATATGTACTATCTGTGGTCGTTCCGGGTAAGTCCTTATGATGTGAATATCCCCGTCAACGGCATCCAGACTTTCGGAAAGGACTCCATCAACGAATTTCCCGAAAAAATACTGGTTCGGAATAACTATGTGGTGTCTAATCTGGACCAGCCTTCCATTGAATTTTTGACGCAGATCGGGTATATCCCCGTTCAGATGGACAAGCATATTTTCTTTATCTGTCCTTTTGAGAATTATGATGTGGCAGTGTCCCAGGAGCAGCTTTTCTATCTGGATAATATACATGTATTGGATCAGGATATCAAATTTTTTGGATGGTGTGTGGACCCGGAAGCCGACGCACCCTTTGCCGGATATCTCCTGGAGATAGACGGCGCCATGGTGGACGTCCAAAAGACGCCCCGGACAGATGTGGCGGGGGTATTGGGAAGGGAGGATTATCTGGAGAGCGGCTTTACCGCAATCATCCCCCTGGACACGCTGGGAACCTGCAATTCCCTCACTCTTACAGGGGTACGTGCCGACGGCTCCCAAAGCGTCATATATCAGATCCTGCGAAAAGAAAAATAAGATGATTTTCACGGTGGGACTGCTGCCTCCCCCTGGCTTACCCAAAAGCACGGGCAGAGATGCAGGCGTTGGCGCTCCCGCTGGATATGGGAAGGAATCGCTTCCCATATCTGGATATGAGTTTCAGGTAATAAAACCATCTGAAATAAAACTGCCTGCCTGTTTCTGTGGCGGGCAGATTCTCAAATTGGCTAAACACTGTTTCGCCAATCTGGTCGTGCACGTAAACACGATAAAACTGCCGGATGTTTTTCAAATTCCCTACTGAAAAACCTTTTTCCCGACAAACTGGAATTCTGATAAGACACTTTTTATAGCATTTAATAACTGTTATATCTTATCTCCAAAAAGTCTGCAAACCCTTGAAAATGCTAAATTTATAACAAGTGAGTTTGCCCTTATGCTTTCCCTTGTGTTGTATCCTTTTCCCTCATGTTTCGAACTCTCATAAGGGCAAAAATAAGGGAAAGAAAACCTGTAACAAATTATAACATGAGATGAACAGGACAGGAAGAACTGGTTGGAATGCTTTTACAAATTTCTCCAAATCACTATAACTGCATTGACGCAGCCACTTTTGACGGATATGTTTTACGGATAGACTGCAGAAAAGTGGAAGAAGGATTGAAAGCAACACCATGCTCTGAATGTGCCTTAAATGCATTGGCAATAGATAAACCACTCGAATATGCAACACTATATCTTGATGGTTGTATGCAGATATGGGTAGATGCAGAGGATTTATTAAAATTATGGTAATATAGTTTTATCTATATGGAGGACTGGTCAAAATATAAACCAGTTCTCTTGTTATTAGAGAGAATGAAACTGCTCCTGTATACAAAACAAAATTATGCCATAAGGAACTGTAAGTACCAAAAGACATAGGTACAAAAATAGTCTACAACTTGCAGACTATTTTATATCCATCATTTTTGCAACTTCAGATTCCAACGTTTCTATTGTAGGAAGACTGCGTTGATATTCTTTGCTGAGAGCGTTGCTTAATTCATATCCCGCAATACCAATCGGTTGTGAAACTTCTTCCAAAGAATATTCTGCCACAACATTATCATTATCTTTACAAACAAGCAAGCCTATTGCCGGATTATCGCCATCTCCTGTTAATTGTCTATTTACTGCGGTAACATAAAAATTCAATTTTCCAACATACTCCGGTTCAAATCTCTTTGTTTTAAGTTCCACAACAACATAGCAATGCAGCTTAATATGGTAAAACAATAAATCAATATAAAATTCACGCTCTCCAACCCGTAACTGAACCTGACGTCCCACATAGGAGAACCCCGTTCCCAACTCCAGCAAAAACTGCGTAATCTGATTTACCAGCGCATTTTCCAATTCTTTTTCATCATAATCATCCCGCATCGTTAAAAAATCGAAACTATATGGATCTTTTAATGTCTGTATTGCTAAATCTGAAGCATTGGCAGGAAGCTTATCCTTAAAATTCGTAATGGCTTTTCCCTTACGCTCATATAATCCGCTTTCAATCTGATGTTCCAATACATCTCGGCTCCAATTATTTTCCAAAGTATATTGTGCATAAAAAACAGCTTCGCGCACATCTTTACATTAAAAATAATACGTTGATTATGTCCCCACGGAATTGTTGTTATCAGCCGGAAAATATCATCAGACCACAATTCGTCTACAACTTGTTGACCATTTACAGCTTCTGCATAAAAGCGGTACCATAGCCGCATTGTTTTCAAATTCGTTTCTGAAAACCCTGTCATATCAGGAAAGGTCTTTTTTAAGTCAATACTCATCTGCCGCAAAAGACCTTCTCCCCACTTTGAATGTTTCTGCCGATTTACGATATCCTCGCCAATATGCCAATACAGTTCTAATAGTTCTCTATTGACTTTTATAGATGCTTTAATCTGACTGTTCTTAATCCTGTCTTTAATAAAAGCAATCCATTCTCTATATTCATCAGTCACGATAAATTTTACCTCTTGCTTTTTGATGCCAACTTTCATTTTCTCCTCCATAGTATGTGTCAATTCATCATAAAATCATTCATTGTCAAAATCAAAGGCAGTTAGTAGATAAACCGGAATTTAACGCTTTTTTAATTCATCAATAGCACCATAATGCAAAATATCAATTTCTCTTCATACCATACCTTCGTAAATCCCGATTTGTCAAATTGTTCAATGTCATTATCTTACCACAAACGCATAAGCAATTCCATTAAATTTTGCTTAACCTCCCTTTGCCTTATTCTTTGCAATCATCACCTGCCTTGCCCGTTCCCTCTGCTCAGTGCTGACCACCCTCGGCTTGCGGTGACCGATAAAAGACTTCGGAACGGTAATTACCGCACAAAAAAAGGCTATAACTGTGTGACGTCATAGCCTTTTAAGGATTGAGGAAGTCCCTTTTTTATTTGTATTTGTTTGTCGCCCCTCCGCACTATCCAGCATCTGTGGTACTGGACGATGCGAAGGAACTTGCTCCTCTCCTCTTTATGTCTGAGATCATCCACACCATGCGCCTTCAGAAAAAGCCTATGCTTAAATGATAGCCATCGTCAAGGAACCTCCCGGACTATTCTTCCACACAGCGCTGCTGCTTCACAGCCAGCATAATCACCGTGGCTGCCACCAGCACCAGGGTTACGGCCAGGCCGCCCTCCAGGCCGAAATCGCCCCCATTGATCAGTTCCCGTCCTGTCACCATGTTGGAAGAGAATACGGTGCAGTGGGTCTGCATGCCGCTGACACGAATGCCATATATATTGCCCTGGGCCAGATTCCATACGGAGTGCAGCGCTCCCACCCCCCAGATATTGCCCCGCTTGATGAAATAGATGGAGGCAAACACGCCGAAGAGCACCAGATTGACAAAAGCCAGCACGGTAATGCCCTCATTCAGCAGATGCAGGGCCGCAAACAGCAACGCATTGGCAAAAATACCCACCGCCAGAGGATAACGTCGGCTCACGGACACCAGAAAATACCCCCGGCACAAAATTTCCTCCGCCATGCCCTGGATCAGAAATCCCACCACAAACAAAATGAAAATCCCCAGGGAGAATTCCGGCGACAACCCCTGGAATTCTAAAGAGCCCGTTATCACACATAGAAGCACCGCTGCGGAAAAGAGTACCAGCCCGGCCCCCAGGCCGCAGGCATATTCCTTCCACATGCCGGATTTCTGAAAACCCACCGTGGACATCTTCCGCTTCTGAATCAATTTACAGAACAACAACGCCACCAGGATTAATCCCACATTGGCAAAAAGCATGGCAATCGTCAGCGCATCCGTCTGCAATATGGCCTGGGTAGCCTCCATAGCGGCTTCCATATCTCCCACGGCAATCGCGCTGAGATACTCCTGATTGGTGAACAGCAATACCATCTGCGCCGGAACCATCACTATCAGTTCCGCAATGTTGCAGACCAGAAATACAACCACAAATATCAGAATCTCCAGAACGATATGCAGCCCCTTCCGGGCTGCCGCCGCCTCCGCCGCCATTACAGGTTTTTTCATTTTCCACAAATCAGTCATCTTATACAACCTCCTTCCGAATGATTCCCTCTCTGTTGACAAGGGTAAGCCTGTTGATCGTCCAGGACTGCTCCAGATCCTCACATGCATGGCGCTCCAGGGCCCGGAACTGCTTTTGCTCTTCATTCCAGGTCAGAGCCGTAGTCCGATACTCCCCCTGCTCGTAACCGTATCCGTCTCCCCGGTCCTCATACAGCAGGAATTCACCATCTCTTCCCGTATAGACAAAGACCTCCAGTTCCGGGGAGAGTTCCTCCGTGGACGGGGCGTATGCCGCCCTTGGCAGAATGCTCCCTTCCCGGACAAACAGGGGAATCCGATCCAGGGGCGCTTCGGTCTCTATCCACTGTCCCCCCTGGTAGTATACATTGGTCCAATAATCGTACCACCCGTTTCCCTGGGGCAGATACAGCCTTCTGACAGCGGGTATCCCGGAGAGCGGCTCCGAATCCCTGCCATAGTACATGGGCTCCAGTACGGGACATACCATGATGCTGTCCCCGAATAAATACTGATCCATAATACCCCAGACCTCCCGGTCTCCGGGATAGGCGAAGGCCAGCAATCTCATCATGGAACCGTCCTCCAGCCAGCAGCGGCCGGCCAAAGAGTAGATATAGGGAAACAGAGTATAGCGCAGGCGGTTGGCCGCCAGCAGTGCCTCATAGAAGGGAACTTTGTCATTGGCAAAATGCCACAACTCCCTTCGGCAGTCTGTTCCGTGCCCCCGGAAAACCGGAAGAAAGCATCCCCATTGATACCATCGTACAAACAGTTCCCGATATCCCAGGTCCTGGGTGGCCCTGGGGTAATCTCCTTTCCAAAACCATGCCGTCCCCCGCTTTACAAAGAAAGCGCCGATGTCCACCGTCCAGAAGGGAAGCCCGCTGGCGCTGAAATGCAGCCCTGCGGCCACCTGCCTGCGCAGCGTGTCCCAGGAGGCCTCGATATCCCCCGACCAGAGAATGGCTCCGTAACGCTGCTGCCCGGTATAGGCGCTCCGGGTCAGATTCACCACCCTTCTGGTATCGCAGCCTCTTTGCCCCTCAAATATGGTCCGGGCATGATACAGCCCGTAGGCGTTCATTTTTTCCGCGGGAAGATGCTGCCACACCGTCTGACAGTATTCCTCATACATCCTGGCAGGCTCCACTCTCTCTGTATGATTCCACTCGGGAGTAAAGGGCTCGCTGTTGTCGCACCACCAGGCGTCCAGGCCGCTTCCCAGAAGCCCTTTTTGAATCTGCTCCCAGTACAACTCTCTCGCCTCCCCGCTGAGCGCATTGTAGACGCCGCAGCCCGGCAGCAGCAGTTTTTTCTCCTTGAATTGCCTGTAATTGTCCGTGTTTTCCCCCATATTGGGCCAGATGGACAGCATAAAATGTACATGGGCTTCATGGAGTTCCCGCACCATGGCCCCGGGATCGGGGAAGCGGCTGCCGTCAAAGGTTTTCTGCCCCCACTGGTCCCCCTCCCAGGAACACCAGTCCAGCACCAGCCCGTCCAGGCCGATCCCCCTGTCCCGGTATTCCCGCATGACGGCAAGTACTTCTTCCTGGGTCTCATAGCGCTCCTGAGACTGTATATAGCCATAGGCCCACCGAGGCAGCAGAGAGGTCTTGCCTGTCAGCATGCGGTATTTTTGAACGACTCCGTCCAGGCTTCCCCCATTCATGAAATAGAAATCCATCTCCGGGTCCGCCTCGGTGTAGAGATAAGAGCCATAAACCGTATCGCTGAATATCATAGGACTGTATGTGTCTACCAGTATGCCATATCCCAGCGTGGACGCCAGCATAGGAATCGCAATCTTGCGGTTGGCCTGGTGCAGATAGACGGTCTGCCCCCGCAGGGAGCCGAAACCCTCCTCCTGCTGCCCCAGCCCGTACAGCGCCTCCCCCTCTCCCCATTCCAGATACAGCCTGGTATGGCAGCTTTTTCCCAGAGGGATCCTGGACGCTTCCCGAACCACATCCTTCACACCGTCGGGAGTAGCCACCTTCTCCACCCGGGCCCCTTCTTCCAACATGCGATAGGTGGTAAATTCCTCCAGCGTTTTGCTGTCATGATCCCGCTCCCGCAGAAGAAGCCTCCCCTTGCCATCGTAATAGCGGTAAGCAGCTGTATCGCGGCAGATGACTACTTCCAAATGTTCCATCTGCAGGCGGATCTCCTCCGGGGTTTCCGTGTAATCCCAGTGGGGGAATACCTCTCTGTGCACGACCCCCGGCTTATCTCCCTCCCCAAATTCTTCCTCCAGGGTATAGGTAACTCTGACTGTGGCAGAATCCCTGGGCTCCAGTCGGTGGGTTCCCGCATCTGAACACAGATAAAGCCTGTCCTCCTGACGCCAGACCTTTCTGATCCGATTGCTTTTTGCCTCCGTAACACAAAGCATAGCCTCTTCTCCCTTCTTTTCCGCATGCGGTGCTTACATAATAAAAAAGCCATGCGGCCGTCTCCGGCCACAGGCATGGAGGTGATTCATTCAATAATCAGGCTGGCGCATCTGATATCCTCCGACAGATCGTAGACCTTCCCGGTGCGCAGGCCGATAACTTTGGGGCGCAGCGGGTACTGGGGATTGTTTTTCAGCACTTTGGCCTTCTCCCCATTGCTCAGGGTGACGGTGGTGTTCACAGGATAGAGAATAACAATTCCCAGAAAGTTCCTCATATAGGTAATATCCAGTTCATCAGTCATGGCCATGATCATCTCTATGGCGTCCTGCTGGGAAAATGCTTTCTTGTAAGGCCGCTCTGTCACAAGGGCGTCGTAGATATCCGCAATGGCAAGGATCTTCGCAAAGGGATAGATTTTGCCGGAAGCCACTCCCATGGGATATCCCTTCCCGTTCAGCTTCTCGTGGTGCTGCAGTACCCCCATCAGCACCTCCTGGGGAATCCCCCCCTTCTCTTTCAGAATCTGATAGCCAAAGAGAGCATGGTTTTTCATCACGGCAAACTCTTCCTCCGTCAGTTTCCCGGCCTTATTTAATATTTCATTGGGGATTTTGGATTTGCCCATGTCGTGAAGCAGACCTGCCATGCCGATCTTTTGGATTTCTCCTTCGGACATATTGCTGTTCTTCGCAATCAGCATGGCAATGGTGGCCACATCCACGCTGTGCTGGAATGTGTATTCATCGCTGAATTTCAGCGTGTCAATATTCAGCGCCACCGCCTCGTTCTCCATAATGGAGCCCACCAGACTGTCCGTGACATTGGTGGCAGTGTCAATAAAATTGGGGGCGGAAGTGTCATTGTAGAGAAATTTGATGCCCTGGGACACCCGCTTTTTCACACTTTCGGACAATTTCACCTTTGACCGGTCCGCCACCGTCAGCTTTTCGATGGCCACCCGGACTTCCGGAGAGATCTCTATGTCTCCCTCCGTCTCGGGGTCTTCCTCCCCCTCCCGGATATAGATCCCGGTAATCTTCATTTTCTGCAGGGCTTCAATCAGAAAATCGTCCAGCCCGGTCTTACGGGCAATCAAAATTCGCCCGCTTCTGTCTATGATGGACTGGTCGATCACCATGCCCGGCTTGATTGCCCTTGTACTTATAAATTTTCTTTTTACCACAGGCTCCACCGCTACTTTAATAATATGCTAACAGTTACTATACTTTTACATTATAATTCATTTTCCGTTAGAAATCTACTCTTTTTATGCGAATTAATAGGCAGATTGTGCGCATATTCGTATAAATGAAACCCGTATCTTGAAGCCGGGGAGCCGGACGCATATAATGATACCAACCCCAGTCAGGGAAGGAGCGTAATCATATGAAGCAGATTCTCATTGTCGAGGACGACATTACCATGAACAAAATGCTGACAAATATACTGTTGACCGAAGGGTATGGCGCTGTTTCTGCCTATACCGCCGAAGAAGCCCGGCGTTGCTTTCAGTCGACTGTATATGATCTGGCCATTCTGGACATTAATCTGCCGGACGGTTCCGGCTATGGGCTTTGTAAAGCCATCCTGGAAACCGCGCATATCCCCGTTATTTTCCTGACGGCCAACGATTTGGAACAGGATATGATAAAAGGCTATGAGTCGGGAGCCGCCGACTATATCACAAAGCCCTTTCCCAACAGTGTGCTGCGCCACAAGGTCAAAGCCATCTTTTCCATGTTGGAAAGCCCGGAAAAAGAACCGCCGCACAAAGTATATGATGACGGGCTGCTTATGATCGACTTTTCCTCCCTGCGGACCGTTTTGGCCGGAGAAGAAATTATCCTTGCTCCGCTGGAATATCGGATGCTGGAAATCTTAACGAGTAATAAAGGCATTCTGCTGACCCGGCAAAAACTGCTGGAAAATCTGTGGGACAGCCAGGAGAATTATGTGGACGAGCACACTTTGACAGCGGCGATCAGCCGTATCCGCGGAAAGATTGAAAGAGGCAGTCATAAATATATTCGAACCGTTTACGGCATGGGCTATATGTTTACAGACGGAGGTACCAGATGAAAAAGATACGTTTATCCCTTTCCGGCATTTTCCGATTGATCGGAGCAGGTGCTGTTATAACAGCCCTTGTCCTGAGCATCGGCATATTTTGCGCTACCCAGGATATGACGGCGGTTATGGGCTGCCTGATTACCGCCGGGGTTCTGTCTGTATGGGCGGCTGTTTTAATCAGGATGCTGCAATACCGCCTGGTGCTTTTTACGGACGAAGTGTGCCGGACTATTGACGATATGATGCAGGGAGAAGCAGCGCCAAGAATGATTTTTGATAATGATACCCTGTTAGACCGTATCAGCTACCAGTTAAATCGGTTATACCAGATGGAACAGGCCCGCAAAAAAACCATTGAGGAGCAGCAGGCCGATTTGCAAGGTTTGATTTCCCACATATCCCATCAGGTCAAAACGCCTGCTGCAAATTTGAAAATGGCAGCCGACACGCTCCTGGAACAGCAGCTTTCTCCCGGGCAGCAGAACGCATATCTGCAATCCATGAACACGGAGATTGACAAACTGGATTTCCTTATGCGTGTGTTGGTAAAGTCTTCCCGTCTGGAAACAGGAGTAATAACATTGGAAAAGCAGCTTGCCCCCATCTATGAAACACTGGCTTCGGCTTTGGGCGGTATTTTTTTGAAAGCGGAAGAAAAAAATTTACAGGTGGCGGTGGACTGCCCGGAGGATCTGTCTGTCCCTCATGACCCAAAATGGACGGCCGAAGCCCTGTTTAATATTTTGGAGAACGCCGTAAAATATACCCCGGCAGGCGGAACCATCCGGGTGTCCGTTGTCCGCTGGGAGGCTTACACAAAGATTGATATAACCGATACAGGGCGAGGCATCCCGGAAAGCCATCAAGCTGCCATTTTTAAAAGATTTTACCGGGAGCCGGAAGTACACCATATGGAAGGAATCGGTATCGGCCTGTATCTCACGAGGGAAATCATTGCAAAACAGAACGGACAAGTCAAAGTAAGTTCCGGGACCGGAGCCGGGTCCACTTTTACCGTTTTTCTGCCAAATAATTAGGACTTTCAGAAAATATTTCGGAAACGGCGACATTCTCGTGACCTTTGTATTTTATCATCAGGATATAAAAACAAGTGGAAAGGCGGTATACAGAATGCCAGTATTACAAACGGTCAATTTAAAAAAATATTATCAGCAGGGCGAAACTGTGACAAAAGCCCTGGACGGTGTGAGCCTTGAAATCAATGGGGGAGAATTTGTTTCAATCGTGGGCACTTCTGGTTCCGGCAAGTCAACACTGCTTCACATGATGGGCGGCCTGGACAGTCCCACATCCGGCAGTGTGATTATCAACGGAGAAGATATTTCACAGAAAAGCGCGGAACAGCTTACTGTGTTTCGCCGCCGTCATATCGGCTTTGTTTTTCAGAATTATAATCTTGTACCCGTTCTGAATGTGTATGAAAATATCGTGCTGCCGGTTCAGTTAGACGGGAAGAAGGTAGACAAAAAGCTGATGGACGAAATAGTGGAAGTACTGGGGCTGCAGGATAAACTTGAAAATCTGCCCAACAACCTGTCGGGGGGCCAGCAGCAGCGGGTATCCATTGCCCGCGCCATGCTCACCAAACCGGAGATCCTTCTGGCCGATGAACCCACGGGAAATTTGGACAGCAAAACAACTCAGGATGTTCTTTCTCTGCTGAAAATTTCCGGCATGAAATTTCACCAGACAGTGGTGATGATTACCCATAACGACGCGATTGCCCAACTCGCCGACCGCATTATCCGTATAGAGGACGGAAAAATAACAAATTAAGGAGAGCGTAAACCCATGAAAAAATGTATATTGCTTCTTACCGTTTTGATTGCTTTGTCTTTGGCCGGCTGCGATGCGGCAGATAACGGTGTGACCCATCGGGACGGAAACCTGATTGTTACAAATTATTCCGATTATGAAATTACAGACATAACCATTTCCCACCTGGGAAAAACCGTTTCCGTTTCTCCCGCACCGATTAAAAATACGCAAATCTGCTATTTTACCCTTGCCCCCGCCTCTGATTATGTTTATAAAATTTCTTTTATGGACAGGGAGGGGGAGGAACATTGGCGGGAATTTACCGATACTTTTTCTGAAGATACGCAAATCCTGATCGCAATACAATACTCTGACAATGGTTGGACCATTGACTATGACAAATAAGGAGACCTATTCATGTTTTATAACGACACTCGAAGACAAATGAAAGAACTGGCCTACAAAATCATGTCGGGAAACCGCCGGCGCAATGCCTTTGTTATCATCGCTGTCGCAATGACTACTTTTCTTATTTCCACAATTCTCTGCATTGGCAGCGGCTATTTGAAAAGCGCGGATAAGCAGCGGGAAATGTTGAATGGTACAACGGCAGACATGATCCTGACAAATCCAACGGAATCACAGCTGCAGGCATTGCGGCAGGATCCCAATATCGCATATATGGGTATCAGCCGCCAGATCGGCTTTGTTGACACCGAGCATTATCCCCGCATCAATGGCATCCTGCTTCGCTGGTGCGATGCGGTTGAATGGGAACAGCATATTTCTCCGGCCATCGGAAATATAAACGGACACTATCCCGCTTCCCGGACCGAAATCATGCTGCCCACATGGGTTTTGGAGCAAATGGGGGTGGAACATCCGGTTATAGGTCAGACAATCACGCTTTCCTTCCGTTATGGATATACGGATATCCATTGGCCGCCTCTTTCATCTGCGGCAACCTTTTCCTTTACATTGTGCGGCTGGTATGAGGACTACAGCGGAAACAGAATGTATGATAATGCCATAGCGTATATTTCCAATGATTTCTGGAATCAATCCGCAGCCAACGAAACGAATACCAAAAGCGCGCTTTCCCTCACGGTTTCCGGGGATATGGGAGACAGAATTTATTCTTATCTGGAACCTCTGAATGAACTTCAGGAATTTACGGATCTATCAAAAGCCGGAAGGGGCAATAATAGTCTGAGCCCGGTCCTGGCAGTTATGGGGCTGATTGTTACAATAATGATCTGCGGGTACTTGCTTATATACAATGTGCTTTACATTTCGGTGACAAAGGACATTCGCATGTATGGACAGCTTAAAACATTGGGGACCACACAGAGGCAAATGAGGAAAATCGTTTTTTGCCAGGTCCGCGTATTGAGTTTTTGGGGAATCCTGTCCGGCCTGGCCTTAAGCGCGGCAACCCTGTTTTTCATTGTTCCTTTTGGAATACGGGCTTTTGCGGGCGACATAATTATGGACAGCGCCATCTCCCCCTCCTACTCTCCATTGGTTTTCGCAGGAGCAGGGCTCTTTTCATTTGCCACGGCATTGATCAGCAGCAGGAAGCCGTCAGAGATCGCGAGTATGGTATCCCCGATCGAAGCCCTGCGCTATTCCGGAATAAATACCGCAGGGAAAAAAAGCCGTAAAACCTCTGAGGGCAATAAAGTTCTCAGAATGGCCGTCGGCAATATTTTCCGAAATAAAAAGGGCAATCTGCTGGTACTTGCCTCCTTATTTTTGGGCATCAGTTTATTCATAATTGTTAACGGAGTACTGGCGGGGCTGGATGCCTCCTACCTGGCTGACGAGTATATGCGCGATGATATTGTGATTGAAGTAAGCCGGCAGACCGAACTTGACGACCATCTTCTTGACCGCCTGCAGGCTGATCCCCATGTGAAGGAAATAACCTATACAACCGGACTTTATGAGCAGTGGTTTATGGATAGCGATAATATCCTGGAAAAGTATATCTCCGATTTCCGCAATACAGGCACGGTTCCCCAGGAAGCGTTTCTCCAATATGCTGACGGAAATATGTATCAGACATATATGTACGGAATCGGAAAACAGGACTTTCATGAAGCTGTCTCATTGATAAACAGCCCCCTCTCATATGAAGATTTCTGTAACGGAGAAATCGCTTTTCTGGCATCGGCCACCATTGTACCTTATGAGGGAACCCCAGTCAGCGGAGACATTCAATTAACAATAAATGGCCAAACATATACGCTGCGCACAGCTCCATACTATTTGCCCGCCACATTCAGGGAGGATGGCAAAACCCTCATTGCTCCCAATATTTATGTCAGTCAGGAGTGGCTGGAAAGGATCGGCGCCGCCGGGCCAGTCAACAGAATCGCAATACAGACCGACCATCCGGAGCAGGCCCTTAATACAGTAAAAGCCCTGTTGAAAGGATACAGCGGGATCATTATTACATCAAAAATTGAAAAAATCAATGCATTGAAAGCCAGTTTCAGCGGAATCACCTTCCTGGGAAACGCAGTCAGTATAATTCTGTTGGGAATCGGCTTAATGAATTTCATCAATATGATGTATGTGAGTGTAAACAGCAGAAGTAAAGAACTGGCTGTCCTGGAAAGCGTGGGTATGACCAAAAAACAGATCTGCCAAATGCTGCAAATAGAGGGAAGCGTTTATGCCATTGCTACCGCCATATTGGTTTTCACATTGGGCAGCGCAATTTTGTACGGCGCTTTTCGAATCGTAAAGATGCAGGCTGCTTACGCAGTATTCACTTATCCGCTGTCTCAAATAGCCCTGTCCCTGGCTCTGGAGATAATGATCTGTAATCTGGTCCCTGTTCTTGTTTATAAGGCCGAAGCCGGCCACAGTCTGATTGAGCGATTGCGGGTAAATGGATAAAAGGTTGGGGGACTGTCCTAAAGGCAGAGCCGAAAAATCCGGCTCTGCCCACTCGTACCTATAATAGACTATTCCATATTAGCGTTTATTTCCTTTATTATTTCAATTACCGTTATTGTACCATCAACTAACATTTCGCAAACAGGTGGATTGGTGATATCGTTATGCTTATTTTCCCAATATACATTAGCAAGTCTTAAGTTTTCTTGTTTGTCTAAACTGCCGTCAAAGCATTTTGCGGCATCACCAACGAAACAGTTGCCCTCTGTCTCCACTTTGGCAATGCTATACGTTGGACGACCTATTTCTGCGAAATACTTTGCCCAATTATCAGCTTCTTTAAAAGTCTTAGACACATATAAGCAACTCATTCTGGATGGGTATGCAGGATACTTTTCCAGTCTGACTTCCTCAAGTGCCAATTCCCTCAAAGCAACCTTAACAGGGTATTCTAAAGAATCCTGTTTGTATTTGGCCGGATTATTATATATATCATTTACAATTTCTATTTTATCATAAACCCTCTTATACACTCCATTATGATGTGTTTCGTCAAAGATAATTTGCTCCCCTAATTGAATAGGCCTGTCTGTGATAACATGATATGCAAACATTTTTGTTTTCTCCTACAAATAAAATTAACAACCTGTTTCTGTTCTTAGAACATAATCAATCATACTATTTAATCCAAAATTATTTCAATCTCGTTTTTATCTATAATAAAAAATGAGCCTGCACATCACAATAATTTAAATCATGTGTCCAAACTCATTTTCTCGTTCTTTCCTTAATCGGAGATTTTGATCAAGCCAATGAGGTAACTTTCCGTAACGCCATTTTGGTCAGCAAAGGAGAGTATTACCAGTAAATTACTGTTGTCTATTCAGCATAAACCATCCCTGTTCAATATGAAGTATTATATTATCTTTATTAACCAACACACAGACAACATCCTCTCCATTATCACACTTTATTTTACATACGTTAATTTCATCATCATAAATGCTAAGTCCATCATGAATTCCATTTTCTTTTTCAAAGTTTTCCCTTGATACACTATGTTTTTCTACTTCTTCTATTTTTAACGACACTTCAGATAAACAAAGTGTATCCTGCGAAATAAAGACCATTTTTCCTAACCACTCTTCTGCAGCAAAATCAGTACCAGTTAGAAAGTTCATCTGTTCCCTCATTGCGCTCCCATATTTTGTAAGTTCCGCAATTTCTTCAAATCCCCCCACGTAGAGATTATCATAACTATCAAGATAAATAATCTCCCAGTTACCTAATAAGGCACTTGAATCTATTTTAGGATCGCAATATTGGAAAGGCTCCAACAAGTAATAACCCCCTATGAATGAATAGGCCAAATGTGTATTGTCTAACACAATAAATTTATTTGCACAATACACACTCTCATTAATTCCCTTGTTTAGATATCTAATAAATTGTATCTCTTCACTTTTTACAAACTCATCAAAATCCTCCGCAACATTTCCTTGAATCCACGGATCATTTTTAGGTATCCACACCACTTCAGAAAAATCATATTCTTCTTTTATCCAATCCAAATAATATGGCCACTCCAAAATACTTTTCTCTATAAATGTCTCTCCCAAGACTACTGTTCTTCCTAGGTAGTGGTGAGAAAAAAATGTCATTCGGGCTTTCGAATATTCTGTAAGCTGTTGTGTAACTTTCCATTTACCTTCATACACCTCAATTGTATTAGATCCATTCGAGACTACTATATCGCCGATTACAAAAATAATTAATATAGCTACTATTACAAAAACCTGAATTATCTTTTTTTTCATTTACCTGCACCTGCCTATGCTGTTAATGTTTGCGCAGCGACTTATATTATAACCATGAACTTCTAATAAATTTTTTAATCAAACGGGGGCCTTTGCGTCCGTTGTTTCTCATTTTGTGCCTGAGCTATTATTTCCTTGAAAAGTTCTTCCTTTATTTTCTGTGGCATTTCTTTAATGAACTTTTCATATTGTTCTTGATTTGCATTTATCTCTTGTTGTTTTATATTTTTCCATTCCTTGACATAGTCCTCTACTTGTATTTTTCTGTGTTTTACAAAAATATACATTATCAATAAGAACAACAACAATTCTACTACAATTTTGACTATATCATAGCAAGTAGCATTTGCATTCCATCTTGTATTACATATAAATAATATTAGACCTATACAGTTTGCAAAAACAAATGGAAAATGCTTTGCAGAAAAAAACTTAAAAATAGAAGGTGCGTTTAAGTTTTTGTAATTTATTAACCTTGTTTCCCACTTGTTTTTCTCATTTTCGTGAAATACTGAAATATATGCTGATATTTTACAAGTGGCTATTCGTCTATCTATAGCTAATAAATACAAAGGAAGGATAACAATATGGATTGACAACGCATAAATTGTATCTTCTTTATTAAAGACAAAGCAAAGATATGTTGCCAAAAACAAATATAAAATGTTAATAATTCGATCAGCGGCAGAACATAACTCAACTATTTCCTGTCGCAATGATATGTATTCTTCTTTTTCCTTGTTCATAAATCCCCTCCTCGTTGATAATTCCCGTCACACTGCCTCTGGGGTCATAGAGGTAGTAGCCTATACTGCCGTCAAAGCGATCCAAGGATAGGCGGTCTGATCCTGTGCCTATGGCTACTCCGTAGACATAGGCTGTATCCAGTGCTCCATTGATGTTCTGTCCCACCAGGACTTCTGCATATGCACGGTTTACATCGTTGATGTACTCGATCAGCTCATAGTTCTTTTCTTTGCCGGAGGTTTTGATCAGGCCAATGAGGTAACTTTCCGTGTCGCTGGTCTCGCTGGCAATGGGGAACAGGATACCGCTCTGGTTCTGGCTGTTGTTTGTCTCAGCGTTGGTGGCGTTACCGTTCCCGGTGCTGTTGCCGCTGGAATTACCATTATTACTGGAAAGATCACTATTAATACCGCAAATAGTATGTATTATAATCCTTGAAGTACAGCATCGTCTAAATACTCATCCTCTTGCACTGCCCGAAACAGAGTATTTCCCTGTATTAAAAAAATTTCATGTTCGCTCACTACAATTGCAGAAGAATATTCATTATCCTCATCCCATATCAGCAAATAATATTCCTCCTCAAGTCCTAATTCACCTGTTGTCGGCATATGGTAAAAGATCCTGTCTTCACCTGACTCAATGAAATTAATGTCAAAGTAATCAACTCCAGAATTGTGATAAAATACCGTTTCCCCAAGATGGGTTTGTGCCTCTGCTATATCCTCTGTATAAATCACTTCTTTAATCGTCCAATTACCCCCCCAAACATTACTAAAATATCCATGACTTCGAATTCCCTGCTCTTCCATACGCCTTCTGATATTTTCCTCAAATGATATATTTACATCATATGCATGCATTTGTTCTAAAATTTTTCTCGTCCTCCGCAATTGATATATACCGCAATTTCCCTTCCACACCAACCAATCGTCTTTGTCTTTAACAACAAAGCAAGTATTCGTTCCATCCCATTCATCTTTCTCTATCCAAAACATGGCATAGTAATATCCTGTCACCCCCAGTTCATACAAATACCCCTCCCCATGAAAAAAAGGTTGCAATTCCATATCACGAATCGGAACAACTCCTCCTGAAGGCTTCTCATCCGATAATTCAGAAAAGTCATAATTTGTTCCCACATAACTCTGTACCATATCCCAGCCAGCACTTACGGGAGTTCCACCCCATGCTATCACCTTCTCGATCTGCCACTCTCCTTCTAGCCAAGAAACGTAACTAATCGGTTCTTCTATAACTTTTTTTCCACATCCTGAAAGCATCAATAGCGATATGAATGCTATGCTCAATACTACTTTACCATTCATTAGTTATTCCCTCCACATGAACCCCATATAATGGAGTCACATATTTTCCGCTCTCTATATATTCTCCTCCTCCAAACATGATTGTATTTACCATCCAGTCTGTACGATTAGTGCTAATTCCAGCATTTATAAAGACCCTTTTCCAATCCTCCGGATTTCTAGTATTGGAAATTATTATATCTTGCCCTTCGGCTCCCAATGACCCTGTATTATACCGAGCAATCATCAATGCATCATACTCTCTTTGCGTATAGTAAAGAACAGCTTCATTTCCCAATTCTTATTGATGTAGCCTAGGTAGCTGTCCTCCATCAAGAAATCCGCCGTCACCACACAGTAGTACCTGGCCCGCAGATACTGGCTCTTGATGTTCGGGTTATAGCTTTCCCCGTTGTAGGTATACTCGTTCTCATACTGGGGTGCGCCAAAGGTGATCTCACCGAATACGCTGTAACGGTAGGACTGATATATCTGGCCCTCCTCATTGGTAAGACCCGTCACACTGCCTCTGGGGTCGTAGAGGTAGTAGCCTGTACTGCCGTCAAAGCGATCGGATAGGCGGTCCGATCCTGTGCCTATGGCTGCTCCGTAGACATAGGCTGTATCCAGTGCTCCATTGATGTTCTGTTCCACCAGGACTTCTGCATATGCACGGTTTACATCGTTAATGTACTTGATCAGCTCATAGTTCTTTTCTTTGCCGGAGGTTTTGATCAGGCCAATGAGGTAACTTTCTGTGTCGCTGGTCTCGCTGGCGATGGGGAACAGGATACTGTTCTGGCTGTTGTTTGTCTTGGCATTGGCGGCGTTGCCCTTAGCCCTTATTTTTTTTATTTGTGTTATATATCATTTTCTATACTATAGCTATAACAAAAATATAATTCCCAGTAAAAAGTTACACTTTAGATATGTCCCCAGTGTAAGGTTAGAAGTTCTTTGTTAAATGTCTTGTATCTATTTAATCCCTATACAATACCTATTTACTTTGCCAACATATATAGCGTTTAGAGAACCTTTTAGTATTTTCTTTACTTCCAATTCATTGTCCGAACTCAAACAGCTTTCTACTACAAAGATATTGTTCTCGACGTCCAAAATAATTTGCCCTATTGATGTATTGGCATATCGCTTATTACTTATCAAATTTAGATTATACGCATTTACATACTTTAATTCATATTCACACCAACTTCCCAAAAAATATTTTTTGGCATACACTATTTGATTATCCTCTTCCAAATATATAAAATCGGTAACACTTTTGTCGATAATAAATTCTTCTTCGGTTTGGATATTATATTTTTTCAACCATCCGATCAATAAATTGCTTGTTTCGTCTAATATTAACAGTGTTTCTTTATCCACCCATTCAAATCTTGATACTCCGTCACAAGCTTTTATTAAGTGTATTTCTTTCCGGGTAATATCGTACTCATATATTCCGTCGTCGTATACAAATGTTAATTTTCTATCATTTGAAAGTCTAAAATTACTAAATAGGGACCTTTCTATCTGTCTGCCAGTTTCCTTATAAAACCAGGAAACTGACATCAGATTTTCCCATGCGCCTTCTTCCATTACATACTTTCCGATGAATTCATCTTCTCCGTCATAAATTATGGCAAGAATATAGTTTTCTGACCACGCTGGAGAAACTACATCTTCTAGAATATTGGCATTATCGCCGTTCAAGGAAATTGTATTATCTTCCTTATTATAACATACAAATTCCACATGATGCAGAGTGTTAATTATGATTTTCGAAACAAATAATATAATTATTACAATGGTTGTCCAAGTTACTATTCCTTTGCCTCGCATACATTCACTTTCCTATTCTAATATAATTTCTCCTACAACATTAAATATTTTTGTAGTTATAATAAATATTACGTTGCTAACACTCGGGGATTATCCGTATAGTTTTAACAATATTCCAGATCTTATTGATATACTTTTCGTTCTCACTTTCCACGCCTATAGAAATATACTCCCATCCTTCTAAATTTAGTTCCTTCGAATATAAGAAAGATAGATTTGGGGATGCAATAGATACTCCCATAAGCCCCCATAGCCAGTCAAGTCCATCATAACGAAATACCTTAAACTCTTCATCGACACTGTGGGCAATTATCGATGCAACCGTATCACAATTAAATGTATATAAATTGTATAACAGGACATTTTGCTTATAAGTCTCCTTATCATCAATTTCCAAGTATTGTTCATATATTGTTACAAACTTTCGTGCAGTTTCAATTGCCTCAATAACCTTTTCGTCAGATATTATCCGTTTCAATGCCCTGTCATACGAATCTTCATTTTCTTCTCCTCCAGCCATATGAACTAATATATCTCCATCTGAAAGGAAGCTCGTCACTTCATCCACAGATAATGGTACTTCGTCCATGTATCCAATTATGCTTTTACCCATATACACATCTAACGGTTTTCCTTCTCCCGTCATATATGTAAAGAATGTGCCTTCTCCTTCACTATTTACAATCAAAATAGCATTATGTCCAAGGCCTTTGGCGCCATCCACATTATTTAAATAATATATTTCTCCATCATTCCCACTCGGGTCCGCATAATTCAGCGGATTACCCAAACAGTAGTTATACCGGTTCAGCGTAAGCGGCTCTGTGATTCTGCCCAGATAGCTGTCCTCCGTCAAGAAATCCGCCGTCACCAC